>VOFC01001777.1_pt1 | contig 291149 bp, 318 predicted proteins | sample 5384161 | NCBI WGS metagenome assembly VOFC01 (sample SAMN12384722, study PRJNA508395) | human gut metagenome | isolation source: healthy gut B | host: Homo sapiens
ATATTTGATATGGATTATTGGTACGCGATAGTTCGACTTTCCTTGATTTTGACAGAATAGGACTATAAAATAGTAAATTTGGCGTGGAGTCGTTCGTTTATCCGACAGTAGGAAACAAATAAACAATACCCCACACCGAATAGAATATATCGGGAACGATATATGCCTATACACGGTGACGAGTGTCTGTATTGCCTACCCTTGTTTCCTTAAAATCGCCAAATTTTACTGTCAAGGATTAGCGAAACACTTTCACTAAACAATATGTCGCCATCCGCGGGGACGGCACCGCAAAGTTAGTGAATGTTTTCCAATACACAACACGCTGTGGGGTATTGCCGCCTCAAAGATCGCGGAAAAGTTCTAAAATACCAATGGTACGACGCGTGCTCTTCCTTTATTTACGGATGCATTCCGTCCGTTTTGCTCCGATCGGGTACCTCTTCCCTGAGGGGACATTCGCCGATCGAAAAAAGCCGGGATTCCTTTCGGAACCCCGGCTCTCCATCCAAATTAACTAACCCATATATAACTATTTACCAGGTTTTTCTTCCGCCTTGATCCGGATCTTTCCGAATCCTTTGATCAGCTCCTCGGGCGAGGTCTTGGCACTGTCATAGGTCACGGTCGCCTCTTTCGAGGGAACATCGACCTGAATATCCTTGATCCCCTTGCCGATTACCGGCACGTTGTTCATAATGCGGGCCGCACAGCTTTCGCAATCGATATCGATGGTGAACACCGTAGTAACGATCTCGCCCTTCTTCTGCGGCGTCTTCGCTTCCACGGCGAACACCCCGCATCCCAATACTGCCACGAGGCAGCACAAAATCATTTTTTTCATCGTCGTATAACTAATTTAATTCGTTCTTTCAATCAATAAAAATTGATACGCAATCCCGCATAAAACTTGCGCCCCATCAGAGGTCCCCAGATCACCGACGAGTTGAAACCCGCCGAGAAAGGATCGTCCGCATTCAGAATCGGGTGCTTCTGCTTATAATCGAGAATGTTCTCGCAGCCCACGTAAATATCGAACTTGCCGACTTTGCGGGTCACCTGCGCGAAGAACATCGGATACGTCGGCGACATCTCGGAATCGGCCAGGTCGCCCGTCTGGGTCGGCAGGCGCGAAGGACCGTTGAGCTGAGCCGTCACATCGAACACCCAGCGGTTGTAGCGGGTCGAATACTGCAAGTTGAGCAGCGCCTTGTAACGGCTTACCAGCGGACGCTCCACGAGCGCCGTACTGCCGTCCGGACGATCGATCGTCATACGGCTGTTCGTATAGCGGTACGTAGCGAAAATATCGAACCGCTCCACCGGAGTCCACGAAAAATCGACCTGATAAGTATCGGTAAAGGAGCGTTTGTCCGAGCTGTAAATATAAATGTCGTTCGGCGAATACTCCTGATCGGCAATCACCGAATTATAAAATTGCGTGCGGAAGTAGTCGAAACTCAACGTCGCGTCCTCCTCTTTCACGAGCGTGAAAATCTGCGTCAGGCTACCGCCTGCGGTGAGGGCTTTCTCCATCCGGTTGAGCGCTTTGAAATTGCCCGCACCGCCGTCTGCGACCATCCAGGTCGTATATCCCCCGTAAGCAGAGCCGGGATTGAGAGGTCCGCGCACAGCGGCGGCTCCCGCCGAAAGAGCCGTCGGTCTTTCGAACGTAATATGCCGTCCCGTAGCCAAAACGCCGATATTATCGGTGATGACGTTGGTCGAACGATAACCCAGCCCGGCCGAACCGCGCAGGATCGTCGTCGGGGTGATGTTCCACTTGATATGACCGCGCGGAGTAACGTAGAACTTATCGTAATAACCGTTGTAGTCCCCGCGTATGCCCGCAACTACGGAGAGCTTGTCCTTGATCGTGTAGGTATATTCGGCATAGGCGCCTACCTCGTTCTCCTGACGGTCGAGATTCCAGGCTCCGGCGGCATCCAGCCACGGCGTCGGGTTGAGCAGCGACTCGTCAAGGAATTGCAGATGCGACTGCACGCCGACGATCAGCGAATGACGGAAGGAGAAATAGTGGTTGTACATCATGTTCAGCGAAACCATGTTGTCCGTACCGTCGTAATCGTTGAGCCCGAAGTAGGCCCGTTCGCGGAAGCGGTCGTAATCGGCCACGAAAGCGATGTTCGAACGAAGCTCGTCCTGCTGGTCCTCGTCATAGACACCGGGACCGACCGGCATACCGAATTTGAAGTAGGCGTTCAGCTCGCGGTTCTTGATCTGCGAGCCGTACATGGCCCCCTTGTCCCAGTCGGTATCCATCTCTTCACGCATCGAAGCCTTGTAGTGCTTCTGACCGCTCAGGCGATTTTCCGCCAGATACTTGAAACCCCATCGCACCTGCGCGCCGTTGTCGGCCGTATAAAGCCAGCGGTTTGCAACCGCTCCCAGGCGGGTTTTCGGCAGATCCATAAATCCGTCGCCGTTGTCGTCCATGTCGCCCAACAAATGAGTATCCAACGATCCGTGCAACAGGAGGATCGTCGATAATTTCTTATCCTTGGTTACAGGAAGCGCCGTCGAAAGGTTCAGCTCGGGACGCAGTTCGTCGTCAAGGTAGAAGTTGATGAACAGCCGCTCGTCGTCGGTCGGTTTGCGGTGCTCGAGGTTGATCTGTCCGGTGATGGCCTCATGTCCGGCAGTCACGGACGAAATACCCTTCGACACCTGGATCGAATTGAGCCACATGCCCGGCGTATAGCTCAGGCCGTAGGGAGCACTCAAACCGCGCATGATCGGACGGTTTTCGTCCAATATTTGCGTGTAAGTGCCGGCCAAACCGAGCATCTTGATCTGACGCGCACCCGAAATGGCGTCGCTGTAACCGACTGTCACCGAAGCGGAGTTCTCGAAACTCTCGGCCAGGTTGCAACAAGCCATCTTGCAGAGGCCCGCGAAGGAGATCATCTCCCCTTTGAGAATGCCGTCCCGCTTCACGTAGTTACCGCCCAGCGTACTGTTCACCACGACCTCCTCGAGTTCCACCCCGTCGTTCGACAGACGAAAATCGACCCGCTCCACGCCGCTCTCGACGCGAATCGTATCGCTGGTATATCCGACGAAGCCGGCGACCAGCATATCGTATCCCTTAACCCGGTGTATGGTATAATTTCCTTCGGCATCGGCACCGGTTCCCACCGTCGTTCCGGCCCAGTACACCGATGCACCGATCAGCGGCTCGTCCGTGTCGGCTCCATATACGACACCTTTGACATTCTGAGCCCGAGCCGCGCCGAATGCCGATGCAACAAAAAAGACTAATACTGCTAAATACTTGAATTTCATTTGATTTTCCGTTGATTGTGTAAACATGATGCAAAAATGATATTCCATTCTTGCAATCCGGTTGCAAATCGGGCAACCGGCCTGTTGCAGGAAAAACACAGTACACGCAGGCACTGCACTTTTTCATGCGTCGTTACACGAAAACGGGAGGAGCACGCAGTCCGGAAGAGAGAAGATGGACCGTGCTATGGGCCAGACAGAGACGTTCAGAAACCGTCGCCCAATGAACGGAATCGAACGGAATCGCCGTCATCTCCGCTGCCAATATGGCAGGAAGATCGACGATCATGACCTTCGTATCACGCTCCCATTGGGAAGACGATACGGAAGTATATAGCTCCGACACCTTGGAGTGATCCACTCCGCAGCAAACGGCCTTAAAACCGGCCGAATGCGAATCGCATTCGGTATGGATGTCGCAACCCCGGCAGCATATATGCACCTCGCCTTTCTCCTGCCCCATACAGTGGCACGAAAGTACGGCGTATGCCGCTGCTCCTACCGAGAAACAGTAGGCGACCAGCAGCATCCACACGGACATATATCTGCGCAGCTTTACGCTCATTCTTCGACTAAATTACACGTTTTGAGCCGGGCGACCCACGCCTGGGCGTCGCGCTCGGCGGTTTCCGCATCCACGTCGTACTCGCCGAGGAGCAAATCGCGGACATCGTCGGTACCGAACTCACGTCCCTGCAACCGGTTCCACAACCAGAGCGAGGTTTCGTTCAATGCAATCACTTTGGTCATATCCACTCCGTAACGGCCCTGCATCACCACGATATGCTCGCCTGCCATTTCACGGACCTTATATTCCTCTTTGATTCTCATCGGTCGGTTTTCTTCTTCAACGTGCAAATATAGGAAAATATTTCGAGAAACCTAATATGACGCACTTTTTATCCCCTCCGGGCTCGGGTAAAAGCCAAAAACACTACCTTTGTGTATATGGAATCGACAGCACCGAACAGACGGCAACAGATCGCAGCGCTGCTCAAGCGCTACTGGGGGTTCGACACGTTCCGCCCCGTGCAGGAACAGGTCATCCTCTCGGTGCTCGCCGGACGCGATACGCTGGCCCTGATGCCCACGGGCGGCGGCAAGTCGCTCACCTATCAAATTCCGGGACTGGCTTCGGAGGGCGTATGCATCGTGGTCACCCCGCTGATCGCCCTGATGAAAGACCAGGTCGATCGGCTCCGCAAGCTGGGTATCCGCGCTCTGGCGATCCATTCGGGCCTGTCGGCCCGGCAGATCGACATCGACCTGGACAACTGCGTCTATGGCGACGTGAAATTCCTCTACGTCGCTCCCGAACGGCTCGCATCCGAGGCCTTCCGCCTGCGGGTGCAGCGAATGAACGTATCGCTTCTCGCCGTCGATGAGGCCCACTGCATCTCCCAATGGGGCTACGATTTCCGGCCCTCCTACCTGCGGATCGCCGAGCTGCGCGAGCGGATTCCCGGCGTCCCCGTGCTGGCTCTCACGGCCTCGGCCACACCGCGCGTCGCGGACGACATCATGGAAAAGCTGCGCTTCGCGGAACCCCATCTGCTGCGCAGCGATTTTTCGCGTCCCAACCTCTCTTATGCCGTGCGCCATACCGACGACAAAAACGAACAGCTCCTGCGGATCATCCGCAACGTCGGCGGTTCCGGCATCGTCTATGTCCGCACCCGCGAAGGAGCCGAACAGGTCGCGGCTTTCCTGCGCGACGAAGGTATCTCCGCAGAATATTATCACGGCGGGCTGGGACACGCCGAGCGCTCGATGCGGCAGGAAGCCTGGATTTCGGGGCGTACCCCCGTCATGGTCGCTACCAATGCCTTCGGGATGGGGATCGACAAGCCCGACGTCCGCTACGTGGTACATTATACGATGTGCGACTCGCTCGAAAGCTACTATCAGGAGGCCGGACGTGCCGGACGCGACGGGCGGCGCAGCTATGCCGTATTGCTGATTTCTTCCGACGATGCGGAACGCATCGCCAAACGCTTCGAAGCGGACTACCCGCCGCTCGAAAAGATCCGTTCGATCTACGAAAAAATCTGCAGCTACCTCCAGATCGCCATCGGCGACGGTGCCCAAAGTTCCTTTCTGTTCAACCTGCGCGATTTCTGCACCCGGGAGCACCTCTATACGGGTCTGGTACAGAACGCCCTGAAGATCCTGAGTCAGAACGGCTACATGACCCTCATGGACGAAGCGGCCAACCCCGCGCGCATCCTCTTCTGCGTCAGCCGCGACGATCTCTACCGCCTGCGGGTGATCCGCGACGATCTGGACCACATCATCCGTGTTCTGCTGCGTCTGTACGAAGGGGTTTTCACCGACTTCCGCCCCATCGACGAAACGGAAATAGCGACCTGGAGCGGCTATACGCCCGAAAAGGTGCACGACCTGCTGAAACGGCTCTGGCAACTGCGCGTGATCCGCTACATCCCCTCGAACCGCTCGCCGCTCCTCTACATGGACGAAGAACGGCTCCCCACCGCCGATCTCTACATCTCCCCCGAATCGTACCAGCAGCGCCGGAAACAGACCCGCGAACGATTCGAGCGGATGCTCGCCTACGCCACGGCGGAAACCGGCTGCCGCAGCTCCTTCCTGGAAGCCTATTTCGGAGTGCCGGAGCCCCGGGAGTGCGGCATCTGCGACCTCTGCCTCGCCCGCAAACGCGCCGCCCGCGCTCCGCAGGCGGAAGCCTCGAAAAAGACCGTTCTGGAGCTGCTCCGCAACGACGCTCTCGATCCCCGGGAAATCGTCGCTGCACTCCGATCCGATCCGGCACAAATCGCCGAGCTCCTGCGCAAATTGAGCGGCGAAGGCAAAATTTCCATACTCCCGGATGGAAAAGTCACGATTAATCGGTAACTTTGCGCGATTTCATGAACAAACCGATCACATTTCAAAATAGCATCAGCAACGAGGAGGCCGCTCTGCTTCCGGCCATCGAATTCCGGGGCCCGATCGTCGTCGTGGACTCGGAACCGAGGCTCAGGGAGGCCTGCCGCTACCTGGCGGCACAGCCCGTCATCGGGTTCGACACCGAAACCCGGCCTTCGTTCCGGGCGGGCGTCGTCAATCGGGTCGCACTGCTGCAACTCTCCTCGCCGGAACAGAGCTTCCTGTTCCGGCTCTGCAAGATTCCTCTCGACAAAGCCATCGTCAAAATCCTCGAAAACAAGGAGATCCTGAAAATCGGCGCCGATGTAAAGGGCGACCTGCGGGCACTGCACAACATCCGGCACTTTCAGGAAGCGGGCTTCGTGGATCTTCAGGAGCTCGCCGGAGAGTGGGGCATCGAAGAGAAAAGCCTGCGCAAACTCTCGGCGATCGTACTCGGCCAGCGGGTATCCAAAGCCCAGCGCCTGAGCAACTGGGAAGCCGCACAACTCACCGACAAGCAGCAGTTCTACGCCGCAACGGACGCCTGGGTCTGCACGCGTATCTACGACCGGCTGCTGCACACACCCAAACCAAAGAAAACGAAGAAATGATCCCGCAAATACACCTCCGACGCGGCAAGGAAGAGTCGTTGCTGCGCCGCCATCCCTGGATTTTCTCGGGCGCGATCGAATCCGTCCGTTACGACGGAAACGAAATCCCCGAAGGTGCCCTCGTCGATGTCTATACCCGTTCGGGCGACTTCATCGCCCGGGGACATTACCAGATCGGTTCGATCGCCGTGCGGGTGCTCACCTTCGAACAGGAACCGATCGACACGGCCTGGTGGCAGCGGATGATCTCCACCGCACTCGACGTGCGCCGCACGCTCGGGCTCACGGATGCCCCCGACACCACCTGCTACCGTCTGGTTCACGGCGAGGGGGACTCCCTGCCGGGACTCGTCGTCGATATTTACGACACGACCGCCGTGATTCAATGTCACTCGGTGGGCATGTACCACGCCCGCCTGACAATCGCCGATGCGATCCGAACGGTTTACGGCGACCGGATCACCGCCATCTACGACAAAAGTTCCCAAACCGTACCGTTCAAGGCCGGCCTGAATCCCGTGGACGGGTACCTTTACGGCAAAACGGGAGGAATGCCCCGCACCGTGCTCGAAAACGGCGAAAAATTCCTGGTCAATTGGGAAGAGGGGCAGAAAACGGGCTTCTTTATCGACCAGCGCTTCAACCGCGAACTGGTACGCCGCTACGCCCGAGGACGCACGGTCCTCAATACCTTCTGCTACACGGGCGGATTTTCGGTATATGCTCTTGCGGGCGGGGCACGCGAAGTATGCTCGATCGACTCCTCGGAGCGGGCCGTCGCCCTGGCCGACGCCAACGTTCGGCTCAACTTCGGAGAAGAGGCTCCCCACACTTCGCTGGCCGTCGATGCCGTCGAATACCTCAAGGACATCGGCGACCGGTACGACATGATCATCCTCGACCCGCCGGCCTTCGCCAAGCACCACAAAGTGCTGGGCAATGCCATGCAGGGCTACAAGCGGCTCAATGCCCGGGCACTGGCGCAAATCAAAAGCGGAGGGCTCCTCTTCACTTTCTCCTGTTCGCAGGCGGTCAGCAAGGAGTTGTTCCGCACCACGGTCTTCTCGGCCGCAGCCATCGCCGGACGCAAGGTCCGCATCCTGCACCAACTGACCCAGCCCGCCGACCATCCGATCAACATCTATCATCCCGAAGGCGAATACCTCAAGGGATTGGTACTTTACGTCGAATAAATCCGCTCTCGAACCGAATCCAAATAGTCGATATGGAACGCGAAACGATCGTCCGGGAATTTCTCGACAGACACAAAATCCGGTACGACATCTATCACCACCCGGCTTCCCCGACCATCGAAGAGGCCAAGGCACATTGGCGCGAGGACGGGTCGAAACATTGCAAAAACCTCTTCTTCCGCAACCACAAGGGCGACCGTCATTATTTGGTCTGTTTCGACTGCGACCGCTCGCTGGCGATTCACGATCTGGAACACCGACTGCGGCAGGGCAAACTCACCTTCGCCTCGCCGCAGCGCATGGAACGCTACCTAGGGCTCGAACCGGGTTCCGTGTCGCCGTTCGGCCTTATCAACGATGCGGAACACCACGTACATCTCTTTTTAGACCGTCATCTGCAAACGTGCGACAGTTTGAGTTTCCACCCCAACGATTGCCGAGCCACGGTGGTCATTTCCCGCCCCGAATTCGAACGCTACCTCTCCCTGGTCGGAAATACGTACGAATACCTCGACCTCTACGACTGACACGCCTGAAATCCACAGCGCCGTGCGAATGAAGGGGCTCTCTAACAGTCCGAATAAGTTATCACCCCTGTCAGGATGAACTCTGACAGGGGTGATTTTCAATTTCGAAAACTTGTTAGGGAACTCTTCGCACCTTTCGGTTATTTCCGTCGGGAAGCGTTCCTTTGCGCCTCCTCCTGCCGACGCAGCAACTCTTCGTAACGCAACTGGAACTTGGATTTCTTCCTGTTCTTGTTTTTTTCGCGGCATTGGCCTGCATCACGGCATGAATTTTCTCGTCGTCGATCATCCGGCGGATCACGAGCGTCTGTCCGATCGTGAGAATGTTGGCCAGGAAGTAGTAGTAAGTCAGACCGCTCGAATAACTGTTGAACCACAGGAGCATCATCACCGGCATCAGATAAACCATCATAAACTTCATACCGGCCATCTGGGGCTGCGACGAAGCCGTCTGCTGGTAATTGATATACGAGAAGGCGAACAGCGCGACGGTCATCAACAGGGCGAACAGGCTCACGTGATCTCCGTAGAAGGGGATGTTGAACGGCAGCGACAACACGCTGTCGTACGACGAAAGGTCGTCGGCCCAAAGGAAATGCTGGCCGCGCAGCTCGATCGAGGCGGGGAAGAAGCGGAACATCGCAATAATGATCGGCATCTGGATCAACAGCGGGATACAACCGCCCATCGGGTTGATACCGGCCTTCTTGTAGAGCTCCATCGTCGCCTGCTGGCGCTTCATGGCATCCTCCTGGCGCGGATATTTCTTGGCCAGCTCATCGACTTCGGGCTTGATGACGCGCATCTTGGCCGTCGATATGTAGCTTTTATAGGTCAGCGGCGAGATGATGACCTTCACCAGCACGGCCAGGATCAGGATAATCAGGCCGAAACTCGGGATAAATTGACGCAGGAAATCGAACACCGGAATCACGAACCAGCGGTTCACCCAGCCGAAAATACCCCAGCCGAGCGGAATCAACCGTTCCAGATGCAGTTCGTCGTCCCCCTCGGTCGTCGCCACATGCTTGAGAATGGCGTATTTGTTCGGACCGAAATAGAAAGCGAAGTTGTAATGGTCGGTTTGCGCCGTATAGGGAACCGTCAATTTCGCCGAAAAATCCTTTATGTAACCCGAGCCTTTTTCCGCCGTCGTAAACTTCATATCAGCGTAGGAGAAGTTTTCCGGGGCGATCATCACCGACGAGAAGAACTGCTGCTTGAAAGCCACCCAGTTGAGCGACGACGAAACCGTCTTCTGCTTCTCCCCGTCGCTCATCCCCAGATCGTCGGCCGACGACTCGCCGGGAGCCCGGTAATAGATGGTCGTATAGGTATTCTCGTTCTGAAACCCTTTCTCATTCTGATAGGACCGGTTGCTCCAGTCGATGCCGACAGTCGTCTGGCTGGCCATCTGCGGCGCCATATTTTTCAGATAGACATTCAGATCGACCAGATAATCCCGCGCCGGCGACTGTATGTTATAAACGACATACTCGTACCGTAACACGGCGTCACGCGCCACCGGCAGATCCATCGTGATGCGCTGCGCACCGTCGGCATCCTTCTCCATCGACACCAGATTGAAGGTGTAATCCGCCGTATTGACCAACACGTTGTTATGGCCATTCTTCACATAGAACGTCAGGGCGAAATTGGCCGTTGCCGGGTCGAAAAGCCGCACCGGCTGATTCCGCTCATCACGAGGTGCATACTTAGTGTAATCCTTCAGCGTAACATCCTTGACCTGGCCGCCACGCGTCGAGAAATCGATCTTCAATACCTCGTTCTCCACGGTGAACTCCTCGGCTTCGGCCTGCTGCGCCGCAGCCAGCAGCTCTCCGAACTGCATGATCCGACGCTGCGCCTGCAGGCTGTCCCCGGACAACCGCTCTCCCGCAGCCGCAATAGCCGCAGAATCCGCAGTCGGCAGCGGAGCGTTGAGCGCCAAGAGCGAATCCTGCTCGGCTTGGATACGCGCCTGTTCGGCGTTGTACGCCATGAGCTGTTCCTGATACTTTTTCTGTTGATGCGAATTATAGAACGTGAAACCCAGGAAGATCAGGGCCACGATGACAATTCCGGCGATTGATTTTTTATCCATGCGTAATCTAAATTCTTTGAGGATACCCCGAAGCAAGGTTGCAAACTATTTTTTCTTATCGTCTTTTCCCGCCAGCGCCGCAGCTACGAACGCGACGAAAAGCGGATGAGGCCGCTGTACGGTGCTCTTGTATTCGGGATGGTATTGCGTACCGACGAACCAGGGATGGTCGGGAATTTCGACCACTTCGACCAGCCCCGTATCGGGGTTCGCACCGACGGCTTTCATTCCGTGGCTCTCGAAATCCTTCAGGTATTCGCTGTTGAATTCGTAGCGGTGGCGATGACGCTCCTGAATCTGAGTCGTACCGTAAGCCTGCGCAGCTTTCGATCCCGGCTCCAGCGAGCAGGGGTAAGCTCCCAGACGCATCGTGCCGCCTTTGGCGGTAATGCCCTTCTGTTCCTCCATCAGGTCGATGACCGGATGCTTCGTCGCCGGGTCCATTTCTGTCGAGGTGGCATCCTTGAAGCCCAGTACGTTGCGAGCGAATTCGATCACGGCGCACTGCATACCCAGACAGATTCCCAGGAACGGAATACGGTGAGTCCGCGCAAAGTGCACCGCTTCGATCTTCCCCTCGATTCCCCGGTTGCCGAACCCCGGAGCCACGAGAATACCGGCCATTTTGCCGAGCTTCTCCCCGACGTTCGAAGCGTCTATCTTCTCCGAATTCACGTAATGCAACTTCACCTTGCAGTCGTTCACCGCACCGGCTTGAATAAAGGACTCGCAGATCGACTTGTAAGCATCGGGAAGTTCCGTATATTTACCCACCAGGGCGATGTCGATCGTCCGCTTGGGATTCTTCACCTTATCGACGAAAGCCTGCAACGAACTCAAGTCGGGTTCCTGCTCCGACGGAAGTTCGAGCTTGCTGAGCACCACCTCGTCCAGATGCTGACGGTGCATCACCAGCGGCACTTCGTAGATCGTCGGTACGTCGATCGACTCCATCACCGCGTTGGCATCCACGTTGCAGAAGAGCGCCACCTTGCGCCTGAGCTCCGCAGAGAGCGGATGCTCGGTGCGCAGCACCAGAATATCGGGCTGCAAACCGTTCTCGAGCAAGGTCTTGACCGAATGTTGGGTCGGCTTGGTCTTCAACTCGCCGGAAGCGGCCAGGTAAGGAATGAGCGTCAGATGAACCAGCGCCGTATTGCGGGCTCCGAGCTGGTAACGCAACTGACGCACCGATTCGATGAAGGGCAGCGACTCGATGTCGCCCACCGTACCGCCGATCTCGGTGATAATCACATCGTACTCCTTGCGCTGCGCCAACAGTTGAATGCGGCGCTTGATTTCGTCCGTGATATGAGGAATGACCTGCACGGTCTTGCCCAGGTACTCGCCCTTGCGCTCCTTGTCGATCACGCACTGATAAATCTTACCGGTGGTCACGTTGTTGGCATGGCTGGTCGTAATCGAAGTGAAACGCTCGTAATGCCCCAGGTCGAGGTCGGTTTCCGCACCGTCTTCGGTCACGTAACACTCTCCGTGCTCGTAAGGATTCAGGGTTCCGGGGTCGATATTGATATAGGGATCCAATTTCTGAATCGTCACCGAATAGCCGCGTGCCTGCAGCAAGCGGGCGATCGACGCCGAAATAATGCCTTTACCGAGCGACGAAGCCACGCCGCCCGTCACGAAAATGTACTTGGGTTTGCTGAGTTTCATTATCTGTTTCGAATTATTTTGTTTGCACCGTCGTTTATCCGGCTCCGTTTCAACCCTTAAGCCGGAACGCCCGGTTCTCCACTTGCCTATTAAAACATCGTTCCGGAACCGCTTTCGAAGACCGCTCCGGAAACCTTCCCGCTCCGAGGGCCGGACTCACATAAAATACACCGCTATCCCCACAAAGAAGTTTCCTCACCGGAAAGGGATGTGTCAAATTGAGAAATTCGGCGCATCCCCTTTCAAGTGTGCAGGAACAGGTAAAAATACCAGGGCATCGAGGTTCACGGCGAAGAGTGTGCACTGGCGTACATGATCGAGCCGTGACACCGATAATAACGAAGTAGTTTACCTGTTATAGCACACCGTCTTCGGCGGGTTATTCCTTATTCTCCTCCTGATCGATGAGCTTCACTTTTTCGATAGCGGCCTGCATCTCCTGTTTGGCCCGCTCGATTTTGGCCCGCACCTCGGCGATCATCGCCTCGGCGTTCTTCGACTTGGAGAAGAACCCGATGTTGTTCTCCAACAAGGCGATGTCCTGCTCCAACTGACGGACTTTGTTGTAAAGCCGGTCGCGCTCCGTGCGCAGACGCCGGTCGCCCGTAGCCTTGAGCGAAGAAACCTTCTCCTTGAAGCGGTCCATCGAACGATCGCGCTCCGAACTGCGCAGGGTATCGAACATCTTATCGACCACCTCCTTGTAACGTTTTTGAATCGCCTCCTTCTGCTTGATAGGCACGAACCCGATCTCGCCCCAGCGACGCTGGAAATCACGAATCATCTCGAAGCCGCCCGCCAGAATATCGGCCGCAGCCATCTCCTCCAACAGAGCCTCTTTCCGACGGAGATTCTCCCCGTACTGATCGTCCACCGCAGCGAAATGTCGGGACTTGCGCTCGAAGAAAGCGTCGCACGCCGCACGGAACCGTTTCCAGATCTGGTCGGAATAGCGGCGCGACACGGCCCCCGTCTGCTTCCACTTGGCCTGCAATGCGATCAACTCATCGGTCGTCTTCTTCCACTCCTCGCTGTCGCGCAGCGCTTCGGCCGCCTCGCACAACTCGGTCTTGAGCTGGAGGTTGTGCTCCATCTCGCCCTTCAACCCGGCATAGTAGGTACGCTTGGCCTCGAAGAATTTGTCGCAGGCATTGCGGAAACGCTCGTAGATGGCATTGTTATCTTTCTTGGGAGCGAATCCGATCGTTTTCCAGACTTTCTGTATCTCGAAGAGCTTCTCGCTCGCCTTGTTCCACTCTTTGCGCGAAGTCAGCGGCTGCTGCGCCAGCTCTTCGGCCTTGACACAAAGCTCGCTCTTGAGTTCCAGATTGCGGAGCTGCTCCTGCTTGATATTCTCGAAAAACTCCTGATGCTGCTTGTTGATACGGCTCGAAGCCTCCTTGAAACGATTCCACAGCACCTCTTTATATTCATTGGCCACAGGGCCGATTTCACGCCACTCGTCGTGCAGCTTCTGCAGTTTGTGGAACGCCTCGACGATCGACGGTTCGAGCACCAGCGCTTCGGCCTGTTCGCAAAGAGCCAGCTTCTGCTCGTAATTCTTCTTCAGGTCGAGATCGCGCAACTCCTTGTTGATCTTGATGAAATTGTAGAAATTCTCCACGTGCAGGTTGTAGGTCTCCCACAGATCCTTCACATTCTGCTGGGGCACCACGCCGGTTTCCTTCCAGCGGTGCTGCAACTCCCGGAACTTATTGAAAGTCTGGTTGAGCATCTCGTCCGACGAGGCCAGCTCCTTGAGTTCCTCGATAATCTGCAACTTTATCTTGAGATTCTCCTCCTTGGCCGCTTCGAGTCCGGCGACGAACTCGTCCCGCAAACGGCGGTACTCCCGGAAAAGATCCTTGAAACGCAGCTCCGCCGGATCCGGTTCGGACACAAAATCCCCCTCCGCTCCGCCGGCTTCGACGAAAGCCCGTCGCGCAGCATCGGACTCCGCCCGACGCAATTTGTAGAACGCTATCTTGAGGGCCTCCACATCCCGGCGCAGGGACTGCACCGGCCGCTCTTCGAGCATCTTGGCGAAAATCGCCAGCAACTCCTCCTTCGACTTGCCTGCCAGGTCGCTGCCGGCCGCTTCTCCGCCTGCAGCCTCCTCCTCGGGCGAAGCCTCGCCCAGGTCGAGCCCCGCATTTTCGGCAGCCAGCGCCGCATCTTCATCGGCGAAGTCCACCCGACTCTGCGTCGGTACGCCGGTATCGTCCGCAACTGCGGCATTCGTTTCCCCGCCATCTGCAGGCACGGAATTGTTCTGCGTATCCTCAACCACAGAAGAGTTGAGATGCTCCTCGGAAACAGGAAGAGTAGAATTTTCAGTAGCCATCTTGTCTGATTTTAATCTTACGGTTTGCAAAACCATATAAACCTTGCAAATATAACCATTTTTCCGGCCCCCGCACAGGATTTGCCGATAATTTTATTATCTTCGCAAAAATTACGCACGCTCTTATGAGTCATCGCATCCTGCTCATCGACGACGAAGACGACATCCTCGAATTCATCCGTTACAACCTGACAAAGGCGGGTTATGAGGTATATACGGCCCGTAACGGAGCCGAAGGTTTGCAACAGGCCGCGGCACACCGGCCGCACCTGATCCTGCTCGATATGATGATGCCCGTGATGGACGGCATCGAAACCTGCCGGGCTCTGCGCCGCGACCCGGCGCTGAAGGAAACGATGGTCGTCTTTCTATCGGCCCTCGGCGAAGAGGAGCAACAACTCGCAGGATTCGGCGCCGGGGCGGACGACTACATCCCCAAGCCGATCAAGCCCAAACTTCTGCTGAGCCGCATCCAGGCGATTCTCAAACGGGTCGCCGCCGACAAGCCGGCTTCGCTGGTCATCGACCGGGAACGACATCTGGTAATCCGCGACGGAGAACGTATCGAACTGCCCCGCAAGGAGTTCGCCCTGCTCGCCCTGCTCGCCTCCTCTCCCGGAAAACTCTTCTCCCGGGAAGAGATCTACTCCCGTATCTGGGGCGATACGGTGGTCGTCGGCGACCGTACGATCGATGTCCACGTCCGCAAAATCCGGCAAAAAATCGGAAACGGACATATCTCGACCGTAAAGGGGTTGGGCTACAAATACGAAAATTAACCACAGATAATCCAAAATTCATCACAAAAATTCCGAAAAACCTTACGATCCGTAATTAAATTTTGCGTAAATTTGCAAAGTCTTAAGTAAAAACGCATTTTCGACGAAATGATCCGCGAGATCGTGGCAGTAGGAATCGGAGGGGCCCTGGGCAGTATGTCGAGGTACCTCGTATCCTATGTATGGCTGGTCGAACAGTCCCTGTTGGGCTTCCCGGCAGGCACTTTCACGGTCAATGCCGCCGGATCGCTGTTGATGGGCTTTTTACTGGAGATACTGGGCGCAGGTACTGCGTCGTGGCTGTTGAGCGTAGGATTCTGCGGCGGATTCACCACCTTTTCCACCTTCTCTTCCGACGTGGTGCGGATGCTCAAAAGCGGCGACTACACGGCGGCCGGACTTTGCGTTGCACTTAATTTCGCGGTATGCGTGTGCTGCATCCTGCTGGGCACCGCATTGGGACGGTTGCTGAAACGCTGACAACGAACAAGGAAACAACAAAATAATTTTTATAAAACAACTGAAATGGTCATTTTAGTACTCAACTGCGGCAGTTCTTCGATCAAATACCAGGTGATCGACATGGAAGCCCAGTCCAGCAAACTGCTCGCCAAAGGTCTGGTCGAGCGCATCGGCCTTCCTGAAGGCGATCTCACGCACAAACCCGTCGGCAAGGAGAAGTTCGAGCTCCACCAGCCGATTCCCGATCACACGACGGGCATCAGCCTGGTGCTTCAGGCCCTGACCGACCCCGTGCACGGCGTAATCCGGTCGCTCGACGAAGTGAAGGCCGTCGGTCATCGCGTAGCGCACGGCGGCGAATTTTTCCCGGAGAGCTGTCTGGTAACCGAACAGGTCCAGGAGAAGATCCGCTCGCTGTTCCAGATCGCCCCGCTGCACAATCCGGCCAACCTCGAAGGCATCCTCTCCATCGAAAAAGTCCTTCCCGGCGTGAAACAGGTAGCCGTATTCGACACCTCGTTCCACCAGACGCTTCCCGCAACCAACTTCATGTACGCCCTGCCCTACGAGTACTACCAGAAATACGGCATCCGCAAATACGGCTTCCACGGCACAAGCCACAAGTTCGTCGCCCGCGAAGGCGCCAAACTCGCCGGTCTGGATATCAATAACTCCAAGATCATTACCTGTCATATCGGCAACGGCGGTTCGATCACGGCCGTGCTGAACGGCAAGTCCTACGATACCTCGATGGGCTTCTCGCCGGTCGATGGTCTGGTCATGGGCACCCGCTGCGGCAACGTCGATCCGAGCGCGGTCACCTTCATCGGCGAAAAGGAGCAAATGAGCTATGCCGAAGTGAACAACATGCTCAACAAGCAATCGGGCGTCTTCGGCGTATCGGGCGTATCGAGCGACATGCGCGACATCGACAAAGCCTATGAAGAGGGTAATCCGCGTGCGATCCTCGCCCGCGACATGTACTGCCTGCGCATCAAGAAATTCGTCGGCGAATACGCGGCCGAAATGGGCGGCGTCGATCTGATCGTTTTCACGGGCGGCGTCGGAGAGAACTCACCCGAAACCCGCAAGGAGGTCTGCGAAGGCCTCGAATTTATGGGCGTGCACTTCGACCGGAAGATCAACGAAGGTCTTCGCGGCGAAAACAAGATCATTTCCGCAGCGGATTCGAAGGTCAAGGTGGCCGTCGTTCCGACCAACGAGGAGCTGGTCATCGCCACCGACACTTACGAAATCGTCAATAAATAACCAAACAATTATATTAAAAACACACAACCCATGCAACATTTGAGTGAAATTGTCGAAGAGGCAAGAAAAAAAGGTAAGAAGCGCCTTGCAGTCGCTTACGGTCAGGACGCCCACACGCTGGCAGCCGTCTATGCAGCTTATAAGGAAGGTCTGGTAGAGCCGATTCTGTTCGGCGATCCCAAGATCATCGAGCAGGTTTGCAAGGAAGAGAATATCGATTGCAACATTTTCAAAATAATCCCCGAGAGCAACGACGTGAAGTGCGTCAATCTGGCTGTCAATGCCGTCGTTACGGGCGAGGCCGACGTACTGATGAAGGGTCTGGTTTCCACGGACAAGTACATGCGCGGCATCCTGAACAAGGACGCAGGTCTGTTCCCCCCGAAAGGCACGTTGAGCCACGTAGCGGTAGTCGAAATGCCGAACTATCCCAAGTTGCTGGTCATCTCGGACGTAGCGGTGATTCCGCAGCCCGACTTCAAACAGAAAACCATCCTGATCGGCTACCTGACGCGCATCGCCAACCTGATCGGTATCAAGACGCCGAAGATCGCCTGCATCGCACCTTCGGAGCAGCTGTTGCCGAGCGTGCTCTCCTCGACCGAGGCCGCTCTGCTCGCCAAGATGGGCGATCGCGGACAGCTGGGTAACGTCGTCATCGACGGTCCGCTGTCGCTCGACGTAGCGCTTTACAAGGAAGCCGCCGAGATCAAGAAGGTCAAGGGTTCTTCCGTCGCAGGCGATGCGGACTGCCTGCTCTTCCCCAACATCGAATCGGGCAACGTCTTCTTCAAGGCTTCCACGCACATGGGCGGCGGCGAGATCGCAGCGATGGTCATGGGAACCAAAGTTCCCTGCGTGCTGACTTCGCGCGGCGACTCCAGCCTCACCAAACTCTACTCGATCGCACTGGCTTGTCTGGCCGCTAAATAATTCAGGTATCGGATTTATGGGATTCAAGATTTTAGCAATCAACCCGGGCTCGACTTCGACGAAGATCGCCCTGTATGACGACGAGCAGCCTACGCTGGCGCTCACCCTGCGCCATTCGGCCGAGGAGATCGCACGTTTCCCGCGCATCATCGACCAGCTCGACTGGCGCAAGGAGATGGTACTCGAAGCACTCGCAAAGAACAACTTCGACGTGAAGTCCCTCTCGGCCGTGATCGGTCGCGGCGGTCTGATCAAGCCGATCGAATCGGGCGTATATGAAGTAAACGCAGCTCTGAAGAACGACCTGGTGAACGCCCAGCGCGAACACGCCTCCAATCTCGGCGGCCTGATCGCCGAGCAGATCGCCCAGGCTGCCGGCGTGAAGGCTTACATCGCCGACCCGGTCGTGGTCGATGAGCTGGACGACATCGCCCGCCTGAGCGGTATTCCGGAATGCCCCCGCATTTCGATCTTCCACGCCCTGAACCAGAAAGCCATCGCACGCCGCCATGCCGAGAAGGTAGGCAAGCGTTACGAAGACCTGAACCTGGTCGTTGCCCACATGGGCGGCGGCATTTCGGTTTCGGCCCACTGCAAGGGACGGGTGATCGACACCAACAACGCCCTCGACGGCGACGGCCCGATCGCACCCGAACGTGCAGGCACGGTGCCTGCCGGAGCGCTCGTGAACCTCTGCTTTTCGGGCAAGTACAGCCAGCGCGACGTGCTGAAGATGCTCGCCGGCAAAGGCGGTCTGGTAGCTCACCTGAACCAGAACTCCGTGCAACAGATCTGCATCGACATCGAAAAGGGCGACCAGAAATCCAAAGCCGTGCTCGACGCGATGAGTTACAGCATCGCCAAGGAGATCGGCGCGATGGCTGCGGTTCTCAAAGGTCAGGTGGATGCCATCCTGCTTACGGGCGGCGTGGCGTACAACGAACCGGTGAACGACGTAATCCGCGAACACTGTTCGTTCCTCGCCCCGATCTTCATCTATCCGGGCGAAGACGAAATGGGTGCGTTGATGCTCAACGCCCTGAGTGTACTGCGCGGCGAAAGAACCCCGAAGGTTTACGCATAAGAGCGTTCTCCGTTTCCGGTACCCGGCGACACCCGAACAAATTCGGCATGGTTTCGCATCGATCGAAAACGGTTAAACCGGATATAAAAAAGCTCTTCCTTTACCGGAAGAGCTTTTTTACTAATTCCCACGCGACCCGCATCGCTTCGAGCCGGAACAACGCTCCGAACCCAGCGTAACAGACCACGCCGACCGCCACTTTCAATAGGAACGTAGGCAGAGGTGCGAAGCTGGTGAAGTGTCCGAAAGCCCAAACCACACCGAACATCGCCGCCGTCGCAGAAGCTATAGGCAGCAACGTCCGCAGAAAACGACCTGCCGTCAGCCCCGCATACCGGGTCGTCGCGCCAAAATTGAGGATCATTTCGAAAAAAGCCATCGCCGACAGGCCCCACGTCACGGCGAGCACGCTGTGCGGGATCGTCAGGATCAGGACCAGGGTCATCACTACCTTCTTGACCACTTCCAGCCGCACGATGATCCGACCGTTGCTCTTCACCTTCAGCACATTATTCGAAACCGTAGCGATCGGAGCGAACATTCCGGCCAGCGAAATAACCTGAAAATAGGGAACCATCGGCATCCACTTCTCCCCGAGCAGACTGTCCACCATTTCAGGAGCGACGACAATCAGACCGGCCATCATCGGCAGCATCACGAAAGCGACGATCATTACTACCTGCCGGTAGCTCTCGGCGAATTTACGCTCGTCGTCCGCGATCTTGGAAAGCGCGGGAAAAGTCACGCTCTGCACGGCCTGCATAGTCGATGTCACGGGCAGCTCCTTGAGTTTCTGCGCCTGGTTGAAAAAGCCCAGCACATCCGCAGCATAGAGCTTCCCGACGAAAAGCTGGGAAACATTGTTGTAAACGGAAGAAATCAGATCGGTCGCCAGCAACCGGAAGCTATACGGAGCCATCGCACGCAGACGGCCCGCGTCGAAAGCCGCCCGAGGGCGCCAGTCGCTCAACCCCCACAGCAACATGGCCCGTACACCCATCGCCACTACCCGTTGCCCCACCAGGCTCCAGATACCGCATCCGGCCCAAGCCATACCGATAGCCACCAGTCCGCTTACGAGCGACGAAGTAAAAACGACCTTCGAAAGCCGGGCGAAACGGAACTGCCGGGTGAAAATCGTATTCTGAATCACGCACAGGGCATTGAGAGGCACAAGCAGGAACAACACCGGAGCGATCCGCACCAACTCGGGCATCCCGTAAAAACGGGCGATCCAGGGCATCGCCCCCACCAACAGCAGGTACAGCAGCACCGAAACCGCGATATTGAAGACGAATACCGACTTGTAGTCCTCCTCCGACGGCACCGCCTTTCGGATCAGGGTCTGCGAGAAACCGCTGTCCACCATCACCAGTGCCAGGGACGAAAAAACCACGGGAATAGCCATAATACCCATCTGCTCGGGCGTCAGCAACCGGAGGATGACGATACTCACCCCCATTTGCAGCAACATGGAGCCTACCTTTTCGGCAATGCTCCACGCTACACCGCTTGCGACCTTGTCCCGCAATTCACCTCCCACGACCCTTCGGATTTAGCAGCCGTCGCACACGGCATCCCGCTCGCGGAACCGTTCGGCGCTCGAAATCTCGAGGTACGAAGCGCCGTATTTCGAATCGAAGCTGCCGCCCACCACAGCCAGCAGATCGGTCGGTTCGATCGCATGCTTGCGCTGGATAAAATCCAGGGCGTCGATCACGAAGTGGTAACGATCCTGATAGCGTTCGTGCGACTGCTGTTCACGCAGGATCGGCACGACGCCGTACGAAAGAGCCAGAATACGCTGCGCATGACGGGTATAACAAACCGCCAGGACCTGACACCGGCCCCGGAAAGCGGCCAGATAACGGCCCGTGCGTCCGGTCGCGGTATCGAGCACCACATAGCGAATCGGCAAGTTCGTACTGGCCCGCACCGCCGAACGCGCCAACTGCGCCGTGATCTCGTGGTTCACGGAAACCATGTTCATATCGATCATCGGCGTAAAATGCGTTTCGTCCTTCTCGATCTCGCGGGCCACGCGCGACATCGTACTCACGGCCTCCACCGGATAGTCGCCCATAGCCGTTTCGTCGCTCAACATCACGGCATCCACGCGCTCGTAAATGGCACTGGCCACGTCGCTCACCTCGGCCCGAGTCGGACGGGGCGAGCGCACCATCGAATAGAGCATCTGCGTAGCGATGATCACCGGTCGTTTGGCGGCTATGCAACGCTCCACGATACGCCGCTGCGCGTTGGGAATCGCCTCGGCCGGAAGTTCGACCCCCAGATCGCCCCGGGCGACCATCACCCCGTACGAAGCCTCGACGATTTCGTCCAGGTTGTCGATCCCCTGCTGGTTCTCGATCTTGGAGATGATCTTGATCGGACTGTCGTAACGGTCGAGAATCTCCTGCACGGCATGCACGTCCCCGGCGCTCCGCACGAAGGAGTGAGCGATGAAATCGACGTCGTTCTTCACGGCCCATTCGATGAAGCGGCGGTCTTTTTCCGTCACCGACGGCAGGTCGATCTTCATCCCCGGCACATTGACGCTCTTGCGCGACCGCAGCGTGCCGCCCCGCACGAACTCGCACATCAGCTCCTCGTCGGTCTTGTCCGTCACGCGGAGTTCCAACTCCCCGTCGGCAATCAACAACCGCGCACCGACCGCGATATCGCGTACCACCGTCGCCACGTTGAAGTAGATCGTATCGCGGGTCGAAGGTTCGCCATCGGCCGTCCCGCGCACCTTCACGCGCTCCCCGGTCTGAAAGCCGATCGCACCGCCGTACTCGTCGGCCACGGCCGTCACACGGATTTCAGGTCCTTTGGTATCCAGAATGACCGGAATCGCCGGATTGACCCGGCGCACCGCCTCGACGATCTTCGCGGCCCCCTCTTCGGTCACATGCGCCGAATTGATGCGTACTACGTCCATTCCGGCCTCGAAAAGGCCGCGTACAAATTCTTCGTTGGCGCGGAAATCCGACAACGTGGCTACGATCTTGGTTTTCTTCTCTCCCCACATACAGCTTCTTGTTAAATTATATCGTTTCAAATCAAAATTACACCTGGAATCCGGAATCCGCCTCTATCCGAAGCTTTTCCGCCATTCGATCGCGCACCAATCCTTTACGCACGGGCACCCGACAGACAGAACTCGCATCGTTCCGAATATCTTCCGTCGTAATCCGAAAACGGACACTTCGACGAGCCGAAAATCCCGAAAACATCCACAGCACAGGCAGCGCTCCGACTATCCCCAGCCAGACAAACGGCACGAAGGGCACGCCTTCGTCATTCCTGCTTACAAAAATAGTGAAAAACCCGGATATACGCCGCAAGATCCTCCGATTCGCATCGAATTCACACACATTTCACACCCGTCCGAAAGTCGGGACGACCCGGGCGCCGAAAATAAATTTTCGTATCCTCCCGGCTTTGGCTATCTTTGCAGAAGACAGGATGCGGTTCGGCAATTTTCAAGAACAAGTTCTCATAATTGCTCTCGGCTTTCGCTATCTTTGTAGAAGATAAGACGCGCCTCGGCAAAATACAAATAAAATTTGCTTTTGCGCTCGGCTTATTCGTATCTTTGCTACATTCCGGACTTCGGCCGCGTCCGTTCAATTTACCCGAACGCCGCCGCTCCGCACAAACCGCCATTCGACATGACTGAATTCGGACTTATCGACACGATCCGCGACATGTTCGCCGCAATTCCCCGCAACGGATTCGACGGCATCGGGGACGACTGCACGGTCTTCCCGCTGGGCAGCGGCGAATCGCTGGTCTTCACCGCCGACCTGCTGGCCGAAAACATCCACTTCCTGCGCCGGGCGACCTCGGCGCGTGAATTGGGCCGTAAATCCCTGGCCGTCAATCTGAGCGATGTCGCGGCGATGGGCGCCCGCCCGATCGCAACCCTGCTCTCGCTGGCTATCCCGCACGACCTGCCCGAAGGATGGATCGAAGATTTCATGGAAGGCTACCGCGACCTCTCGGCCCAATACGACGTCGGCCTGGTCGGGGGCGACACCACAGCCTCGGATTCGGGACTGGTCGTCAATGTAACGGCCATCGGGCGCATCGCCGACAGCCATATCAAACGGCGCAGCGACGCACGCCCCGGCGACTTGATCGCCGTCGGCGGTTCGCTGGGAGAGTCGGGCGCCGGACTGCGCGATATCCTGGCCGGACGGTACGACACCCCGCTGGCACAGATCCACCGCAACCCCGCCCCGCAAGTCGCCGAAGGCATCTGGCTCGGCGAACGTCCGGAAGTGCACGCCATGATGGACATCTCGGACGGCATCGCCTCCGACCTGCGGCATATCCTGCACCGGTCCGGCGTAGGTGCCGAAGTCGATACCGAGTGCATCCCGACTCCCGTCGATCTCGAAACCGCCGTATCCGGCGGCGAAGACTACAAACTTCTCTTCACCGTCGCTCCGGAGAGCGCCAACACACTTCTGTCCAACTACCGGCTCCGTTTCGGCGATGAGTTCCACTTCATCGGCCGCATCACGGGCGGCAATCATCTCGAATGGCTCCGAAACGGCACCCCTCTGCCGGTCGATTGGCAGGGATTCCGCCACTATTGACCGGCGTTCCGAAAAGGTTGCAACAACCCGGCACATACCGTCCTCCGAAATATCCGAAGGTCATCCTCCATACCGCTCCTCATACCTTCTGCTTCTCCGCAGAAAGGAGCCGTTGCAAATCCGGTCCGCATCGCCCGCCGCAATATTCCCGCTGCAAGCGCTCGAAATCCCGGCGATTCACCGCAAGCTCTCTCCAAAACGAAGCCGACTTCTGCCGTACGACATCGGCACGGTCCGCCGCAAAAAATAAAGGGGCTGTGTCGAAATGAAAATTTCAGACACAACCTCTAAGGGATGTCAGAATGGATGCAAGGCATTGAGGGTAAGGGCGACAGGAATTTACTGCCGTAAAGATTTAGCCCGCATCCCGATAATGACGCAGCAGTGCGCTTTATAACACATCGCCGTATCTCCAAAAACTCTATCCACACGCATCGAAAGCCGCTTCATTCCACGATATAGACTTTCTCCCCCCGCCGCTGCATGCGATAGCGCTCGCGGGCGAATTGCTCCAGATTATCGTCGTACTTGAGCTCTTCGAGCAGCGTACTGTCCTGCTCGATCCGAGCGCGATAGATCGCCCTTTCCTGCTCCAGGATAGCGATATCTTTTCTGATCTCTATGGCGTGCAGCAGATTTCGTCCCACGATGAAAATCGTGAAAACCACGATGATACAAGTAATCACCACCCAAAACCGCTTGTCCAATTTCAACTGCATCTTCCGAATCCTTTAAGGAATATGCATGTATTTATGCGTCTGGATCGAAATATTCCACGCAGGATGCGCCTTGACGTACTCGACCAGCAGGGGCATGATCTCCTCCGACACGCTCCATTCGGGCTGCAGGAAGAGCTTGCACTCCCGTCCGACCTGTTCGGCGTTCCGCTCGGCCCATTGCAAATCGGCCTCCCGCTCGACGATGACCTTCAGCTCGTGCGCCCGCCAGAACGCCTCCGGCAGAGGCGGCTGCTGACGCTTGGGCGAAAGGCAAACCCAGTCGAAATACCCGCTGAAAGGGTGCGACCCCGAAGTTTCGAGAAATATCTTGAGTCCGTGCCCCTTGAGCGCCGAAGTCAAAGGCCCCAACGGGTAAAGCAACGGCTCTCCGCCCGTGATGACGATAGCCTGCGCCTGGCACGAAGTCGCTCGCCGCACCACCTCCGAAATATCGGTCGGAGGATAGAGTTTCGGATTCCACGTATATTTGGCATCGCACCAGCGGCAGCCTACGTCGCATCCGCCCAGGCGGATGAAATAGGCCGGTTTGCCCGTATGGAATCCTTCGCCTTGAATCGTATAGAAATCCTCCACCAGAGGCAATTTCCGCCCTCCGTCCAACAAGTCGTAATTCGTCGCTTCCTTCATCGGACTATTCGGTCACCACGTAAACATCCTTGTAATTCCGGCCCAACTGGTCGTAGTCCAGCCCGTATCCCACGATAAACTCGTTGCCGATGTGCATGGCCGGATAATCGATCGGAATCTGGCGCTGGTATGCTTTCGGTTTGAAGAAAAGCGTACACACGCGGATACTGGCGGGCTTCTTCGTCTTCAACTCCTCGACCATGTGTTCGATGCTGGCGCCCGTATCCACAATGTCCTCGACGATAATCACGTCCCGGCCTTCGATGTTGTTGCCCAGTCCTATCAGACACTTGACATCCCCCGACGAGGAGGTACCGCAGTACGAAGAGAGTTTCACGAACGATATTTCGCAGTTGAAATCGATCTTCTTCAGCAGGTCGCTCATGAACATAAACGAGCCGTTGAGCACCCCCAGAAACAGCGGATTCCGTTTCTCCCGGTAATCCTCGTTGATCTTCGCCGCTACCGCAGCCACGGCTTCTTCTATCTTTGCAGCCGGAATCATCACCTTGAATTTTTTATCATGCAATTTTATGACGTTTTCTTTCATCGGGATACGGATTTTATTGTTATTTTTACAAAAGTAAATAATTTGAGCCACAAAGTTACACAATCCGGAAGAAAAATTCTATGCTTGCAAAACTCATCCGCAGGATCAAATGTTGTTCCGTCCAGGAAATCCTGATGATCGTATCCATCATCATGCTCTTGATCGTGATCGCCAACCGAACCTCGGCAGGGATAAAAGCCAGATCGGCGTCTTCGGGACAGATTACACAACACCAAAAACAGGCTGCCCCACCGCAGGAGTAATCGATACGATCTTTTTTCGCAAAGTTGTTCCTACTGGCGGGAACAGACAAAATTTCCGACATGACTTTCAACTTCTGCCTCAACCTTTTTTTGGCTGAAAAGCCGAGAAACGCAACATGCAAAAAATCAGGAGCAAAAAAACCTATACTCCTGATTTTTTAAAGCCTTTATTTTACCCATCCCCATTCAGCAAGATGCTAAATGGAAGTAAAATATATCCTCCGAAGCACTATTCCGATTCCTTTAACTTCGAAATCGGCATAAACCGGTTGTCCAATGGTTCCGACTTATGGATTGTGCGCACTCCATTAACGACAGCCACACAGTTGTCCGGCACATCCGTAAAAATTACGGCATTGGCGCCAATGCGGACATTATTCCCAACCTTTACCCCTCCGATTATCTTCACACCGGCTCCGATATATACATTATCTCCGATGACGGGGGCTCCCGGTCTCTGACTATCCGGCAATGTATTCGATCCGATCGTCACCTGTTGAAAAATCACGCAATTTTCACCGATAACCGCCCTCTCCGAAATAAAAACTCCAAATAAATCGTGAGGAAAAGTAATTTTGGATTTAATCCGGACATCAAATCCAATGTATGCCCCATATAGCAGCAAATTAACCTGCCACAAATATCATTTCAGTTTAGACGGACGGATTTGACAAGAACGATAGAAGTCCCCCCTCCGATAAAATAGCCTGATAATCAACGGGGCAAATCCCTTAAATAGAAATAATAGCTCTTTCATAAATCCCTTTTCGTACCAATAACCGTTATACCAGCCCGGAGAAACCCATGAAGGCCATCGCCAGAATACCGGCCGTAATCAGCGCCACGGGAACCCCCTGCACGGCCTTGGGGACATCCTCCAGTTCGAGCCGCTCGCGAATACCGGCGAACAGCACCAGCGCCAATGCGAAGCCGATGGCCGTCGCCACGGAATAAACGATGCTCTGCAACAGGTTGAACTCCTTGGAGATCATCAGAATCGCCACGCCCAGCACGGCACAGTTCGTCGTAATGAGCGGCAGGAAAATTCCAAGCGCCTGATAGAGCGACGGAGACACCTTCTTCAACATGATTTCCACCATCTGCACCAGAGCCGCGATCACCAGAATAAAGACGATCGTCTGCATGTATTCGATCCCCAGCGGCACCAATACGTAAGTCTGAATAGACCATGCAACCACCGAAGTAAGGGCCATGACGAAGGTCACGGCAGCTCCCATACCGAGCGAAGTTTCGACTTTCGACGACACGCCCAGGAACGGGCAGATGCCGAGGAATTGAGCCAGCACGACGTTATTGACGAAGATCGCGCCGACGATAATGGCAAAATAAGAGAGCTCCATACCTATTTCTTGAGAAATTTATTAAACAATGCCATCAGATACCCCAGTACGATAAAAGCACCCGGAGCCAGCACGAACACCAACGGCATGTAGTCCGTAACACCGAACGAATAACCGAAGATGGCCCCGCTGCCCAACACTTCGCGGACAGCCCCCACCAACGTCAGGGACAGCGTGAAGCCCAGACCGATCCCGATACCGTCGAAGATCGAAGCCACCGGTCCGTTCTTCGAGGCGAATGCCTCCGCACGTCCCAGGATGATGCAGTTCACCACGATCAGCGGAATGAATACGCCCAGACTGGCATACAACGCCGGGACATACGCCTGCATCAGCATAGAGATAATGGTCACGAACGATGCGATCACCACGATAAAAGCCGGGATGCGCACCTTGTCCGGAATCAGGTTCTTAATCAGTGAGATGACCAGGTTCGACAGAATCAGCACGGCCATCGTCGCCACGCCCATACCGAAACCGTTCTCCGCCGAAGTCGTCGTACCCAGCGTGGGACACATGCCGAGTACCAGAACGAACGTCGGATTATTCTTGATAATGCCGCTCGCAAGTACTTTCAAATTATTCATTTTGACCTCCTTCCTGTGCATTGTTCACGGTCTGACTTCCTCGCTGGAGGCGGTTGGAACGGCCTTCACGCTCCAATCCCCGCTCTCGGTACCGCTCTTCACCCGCAGCTCGCGTCCCAGCCTCTGCATTCGGCCGAGCAGCCGTCGCGCCCGTCGCGGCTTCCGTTCCCGTTTCTTGATTGTTCGAAGCACCGGACGCACCATCCGCTCCCGCATCTCGGGTAGCCGAAGCCCCCGAAGTACCGTCCGCTCCCGCATTTTGAGTATTCGAAGCACCCGAAACGGTGTTCACGGCAGCTTCGACGCCTGCCTTTTCGCAATAGGCCTTATAAGCCCGACTCACGGCATCGACATAAGCCCGCGACGAAATCGTCGCCGCCGTCAGGGCATCCACGTCGCCGCCGTCCTTCTTCACGCCCAATTTCATTTGGGCCGGATTCCGGCCGACAAAACTCTTTTCCAGCGGATTGCCCGCATCGACCATCTTGGTACCCAGCCCCGGAGTTTCCGCCTGTTCGAGCACCCGGATATTGAGGATCTGACCATCGGGGGCAAAACCGACCATCAGCCGGATCACCCCACTGAACCCGTTTTTAGTCATCGATTCTACGGCATAACCCACCACACGGCCTTTCTCGGAAGCCGTATGGACCGTCACCGGCAAGTTCTCGATCGTATCGCGCAACACTTCCGTTTCGTCGAACTCGGGCAGCACCTGTTTGAGCGCCTCGCGGGTCGCCTTGACCCGTGCCTCGGCAATCGGCTCCTCGGTAATCATATGGACCGCTCCCACGCCTGCGGAAGCGAGCAGTGTGATCACGAACAGCACCATAACCATATTGAATAATGTACTCTTCATCCTCCGCTCCTCCTATTTTAACCCGAAACGCCGGGGTTTGACATATTTGTTGATCAGGGGCACGACCGAATTCATGATCAGGATCGCAAACGACATACCCTCGGGATAGGCGCCCCACAAACGGATCAGTACCGTAATGATGCCGATGCCAACTCCGTAAATCAGCATACCGGTATGCGTCATCGGCGAAGTCGAATAGTCGGTAGCCATGTAAACGGCACCCAGAATGGCTCCGCCTGCAAGCAGATGGAACAGCGGGAACTCCCACAACGCTTCACCGTGCATACCCTGTCCGAGGCCGACCAGAAAGACGAACACGGCCATCGTTCCCAGGACCGCCACCGGAATATGCCACGTAATGACTTTTCTCCACAGCAGATAGACGGCTCCCACCAGCAACAGCAGGGCCGAGACCTCACCCAGCGAACCGGGGATCGAACCGAAAAGGACATCCTGATAATTGACCGACGTATGCGACACCAGCTCCGCTTTGACGGCTGCCAGCGGCGTCGCTCCCGAAAAAGCGTCGGCCAACTGTCCGACCGGACGGGGAAAAGTCGTCATCTGCACCGGGTAGGCGAACAACAGGAACACACGACCCACCAACGCCGGATTGAACGGATTCTTGCCCAGCCCCCCGAAAGTCATCTTGGCAATGGCGATCGACACGAAAGCGCCGATCACGACGATCCACCAGGGCAGCGACGCCGGCAGGTTGAAAGCCAGCAGGACGCCGGTCACCACGGCCGACAGGTCGCTCACCGTACAAGGCCCCTTAAGCAGAAATTTCTGAATCAGGTATTCGAACAGCACGCAACTGGCCACCGAAATACAGGTCACCGCCAGGGCGCTCCAGCCGAACGCCACCACCGAAAACACCAGCGCGGGCGTCAGCGCCAGCAGAACGTCCCGCATGATCTTTTGCGTCGATTCCGAACCATGCACGTGCGGAGCGGGTGCTACGATCAATTTATTTGCCATACGCTATCTCTTTTTTCTTATTTCTTGGTTGCATGGGCGGCGGCGCGGGCACGGATCAACGCCCCGACCTCCTGTTTTCCCATTCGGATAAAGTCCAGCAGCGGAATATCCGCCGGACAGGTAAACTGACAGCAGCCGCACTCGATGCAGTTGGTCACCCACTCCGCTTCGAGCCGCTCCCACAGCTTGCGGCGCGAGAGTTTGGCCATCAGATAAGGCTCCAATCCCATCGGGCAGGCCGACACGCATTTGGCGCATTTGATACAGGAGCTCTCCCGACCACGCAGGGCTGCCGCCCCCCCGAGCACCGTAATACCCGAACAGCCTTTGACCACCGGTGAGGCGAGGTTGCTCATCGCCCGTCCCATCATCGGCCCGCCGTTGAGCACTTTCACATCCCCGGCCGGCACGCCTCCCGCAGCCTCCAACAGGACAGCCACCGGCGTTCCGAAACGGACGAGCAGATTTTTCGGAGCCTCCATCTGGCGGCCCGTAACAGTCACCACCCGCTCGATCAAAGGTTTGTTCTTCTGCACCGCATCGTACACGGCCACCGTCGTCGAAACATTGCAGACGACGGCCCCCACGTCGATCGGCAGTCCCGGCGGCGGCGGAACCTCCCGACCCGTAACGGCCGCGATCAACTGTTTTTCGCCCCCCTGCGGATAACGGACCCGAAGCGGAACGACCCGGATTCCGGGGTACGACGGAGCCAGCCGGCTCAATCGGGCGATCGCATCCGGTTTGTTGTTCTCGATTCCGATCGAAGCGCCGCTCACGCCGAGCGCCCGCATCAGGATCGTGACGCCCACGAGCAGCTCTTCACTCCGTTCGAGCATCACCCGATGGTCGGACGTCAGGTAAGGTTCGCACTCGACACCATTGATAATCAAGTGCTCGACCTTTTTCCCGGCAGGCACCGTCAGTTTGACCTGCGTGGGGAACGCCGCACCGCCCATACCGACGATACCCGCCTCCTTGATCCTGGCAAGAATCTCCGGAGCCGAAAGCGTACATTCGCGCACGAGCTCCTTCGAAGTGTCGATCCCTTCGGCCCATTCATCCCCCTCGCGACGGATCGTAATCATCATCTGGCGGATTCCCTGCCCGTTGGGCAGCATATCCACCCCCGTCACGGTGCCCGACACGGGCGCATGGATATTGGCCGACACGAAACCGGCGGCTTCGGCGATCAACTCTCCCACCTTCACCTTGTCGCCCTTGGCCACCTTCGCAACCGCCGGCGCACCGATATGCTGCGACAAAGGAACATTCACCACATCGGGCAACGCCAGTACCTCGACGGCCTCCGCCCGACTCAACTTGTTATCCGACGGATGTACTCCGCCTCTCGGAAATGTCTTCATAGCGTTTGTTTTCGGTTTTATCGTTCGGATCAGGATTCGGTTTTTCAGTCTTCTTCTCCTCCGAAGCCGGCTTCTCTCCCGCTGCCGACGTTTGCTTCGATGCAGGAGCGGCTTTAGGCTCCTTGGGCAGCGGCTCCATACCGACCAGACGGATGGCACCGGTGGGGCATTCGTTCACGCACTTGCGGCAGAGCTTGCATTTCCAGGAGTCGATGAAAGCCAGGTTGTTCTGGATCGTAATGGCTCCGAACGGACACACTTTCTCACACTTTCCGCAGCCGATACAGCCGGCTTTGCAGGCTTTCATCACCACCGCCCCTTTGTCTTTCGACACGCACGCGACGTAAACCGCCCGCTGCTTGGGCCACTTCTTCCGCAACTCGATAATCGACTTGGGACAAGCCTTGACACACGCGCCGCAGGCCGTACATTTGTCGAAATCGACCTCTGGAAGCCTCGTTTCGGGATTTATCGCTATGGCATCGAAGTTACAAACCGTCACACAATCCCCGTATCCCAGGCAGCCGTACGTACACCCCGTTTCTCCGCCATAAAGCGAAGCAGCCACCGCGCAGGACGTAACACCGTCGTACGCATTGATCCGGGGACGTTTCTCGCAACTGCCGCCGCAGCGGACGGTAGCCACCTGGGGCTCCTTCTCCGGAGCAGCCTTGCCCAGGTAGGCAGCGACGGTCTTCATCACTTCGGCCCCGCCCACCGGGCAGAAGAGCGAAGAGATGTCGGTCCGCTTCACCAACGCATCGGACAAACCGCGACATCCGGCGAATCCGCAGCCGCCGCAGTTCGCACCGGGCAGCATCTTTTCGACCTCGTCGATCCGGGGATCTTCCTCGACCTTGAACTTTTGTGCCACGAAATAGAGGATCAGCGCGGCAAGGATTCCCAACACGCAAAGTGTAAGCACTGTGTAAAGTAATACCTCCATATTATTCGGATATTGTGAAATGAATCGCATTATCGATCTTCCGGCGCAGAAGCCAGAGAATCCCATAGTACAGGACGACAGATCCCAATCCTGCAAGTACCGCCGCCCCATCGCCCGCGCCGAGCAGATAGCATACTGCCACCACGCCGATCAGGACGACGAAAGGCACGACATAAGCCAACAAAACCGCGACCGCTCCCTGTTCGTCGGGTTATAGCGACCGTCACCCTGTCGCCGGGACGATACGTCGCCGCAGCCGGAGTACGTATCTCCACGATTTTCTGCCCGGTCTCACCCAAACCGCAGGCTTCGCGGGCCTTGCAGCCCCCGCAGGCGCCATGAGCCGTAATTTCCACACAAACCCTCTCCGCATCGACGCGCTTCACCACCCCGCTATGTTCGATACGGTCCATCGGGTCACTTTACATATTTATGGGTCAATGGCATACGGTACTCATGCCCGAACGAGGAGGACGAGAGTCGAAGCACCGGCGGATACTGAAAACGCTTCTTTTCGTTACGCATGACCATCGCATAGATTTTCTGTACCTCGTCGCTGTCGAATCCGGCATTGATGATCTCTTCACGCGACTGTCCGTCTTCGATCAGACGGTACAGGATGGCATCCACCACCTCGTAAGAGGGCAGCATGTCGCTGTCCTTCTGGTTGGGCCGAAGCTCCGAAGAAGGCTCTTTGGTCAGGATGTTTTCAGGAATGGGTGCACCGAATTTCCGGTTGATATAGCGGGCCAAGTCGTACATCTCGGTCTTATACAGATCGCCCGTCACGCTGAAAGCGCCGCCGGTATCGCCGTAGAGCGTACAGATACCGAGCGCATTCTCGCTCTTGTTGGAACAGTTGAGCAGGACATAGCCGTTCTTGTTCTGCAGGGCCATAAGCATCAACGTGCGGATGCGGGACTGGATATTCTCCTCCGTCGCATCGAAATCCGTACCGCCGATCACCGGGATCAACGTATCGACGATACTGCGGTAAGCCTCCGTGATCGGCACGACATGGAACTCGATACCGAGGTTTTCGGCCAGTTGCTTGGCATCCTCGACCGATCCTTCCGACGAAAACTGTGAGGGCATCATCAATCCCCGCACGTTCTCCGCCCCCAGCGCTGCAACCGCCAGACAAGCGACCACGGCGGAGTCGATACCGCCCGAAACGCCGACACAGGCCTTTTTATACCCGTTTTTAACGAAGAAATCCCGCAGACCGCAACAAGCCGCCTCGTAAATGAAGCGGGTACGGTCGTTCACCGACACAGGGACGGACTCGACGCTGCAAGCGGGATTTTCGGTATCGAACACCTGAAAGTCCTCTTCGAAACTTTTCAGCAGCCGCACCAGCTTGCCCCAGTTGTCCATCACGCCCGACATCCCGTCGTAAACCAGCTCCGTAGCACCGCCGACCTGATTGACCATCACCACATTCTTTCCCTTGACGTAGGCGATATTCCGGATTACGTCGTACCGACGACTCAAGTCGCCCTTGCGGTAGCGGCGGGCATGGATATTGATGACGGTTTCGACCGACTTGTCGAAATCCGGGGTATGAAAAAGATCGTCGCCTACGACCAGCGCACAGCGGCAACCCCGTATCGTAACGTATTCGCAACCTTTCGAAGGGGTCAGAAATCCCAATTCGCGGCGCACGGTGATATTCTGTTTTCCCACATAGCGGACGACTCTTCCTTGTTGAATCAACGCTGCGGCACTGATCGTCCCCTCCTTGGTGAGAATCGGAAGCCCCACGATCGCATCCACCGTATCGCATTCGGCAGCAATCCGCATCAACGCATCTTCGCACTGTTCCAAAAAAGGATTTTTCCGCAGCAAATCGAACGAAGGAGCACCGCTGATCGCCTGCTCGGCAAAAACGACGAGGTCCGCGCCTTCGGCTTTCGCACGACGTACGGATTCGATGATCTTGTTTGTATTTCCTGCGACGTCGCCGACCGTATAATTCAATTGAGCCAGAGCTATCTTCATCTATCGGGTATTTCAAAAGTTACATCATCGCAAAATTAATTATTATTTGGAAAAAAACAACGATTTCGCGGCAAAAGTTTCATCCGAACGCAACGATCGTATCGAAAAAAAGCAATCGGGGTTTCGAAATCCTCATTCGGAAAAGAGGCCGTCCCCGTTTCGACTCAACGAATACAGCCCGACCTTCCGTGGGAAGGTCGGGCTACAAATCGTTCAACCCCAAACGCTTGCTATTGCTGCTCTTCGGGATCGGCCACCAGAATACGACCGCAGTATTCGCAAATGATGATCTTCTTGCCCTGACGGATCTCCATCTGGCGCTGCGGCGGGATCCGGTTGAAGCATCCGCCGCACGCATCGCGTCGTACCGTCACCACTGCGAGTCCGTTGCGTACGTTGCGACGGATTCGCTGATAGGCCTCCAGCAGCCGTTCGTCGATCTTGGCCTGCGCTTTGGCCGCCTGGTCCGTAAATTCCGCCACCTGCGAAGCCGTCTCGGCCTCGATACTTTGCAACTCGGCCTGTTTGGCTTCGAGATCCTTCCGGCGTTCCGCCATCAGGGCCTCGGTCTCTTCGACCTGCGCCTTTTTGACCTTGATTCCGGCAGCATACTCTTTCAGACGCTTTTCGGCCAGTTCGATTTCCAACTCCTGATACTCGATCTCCTTGGTAATGGCATCGAACTCGCGGTTATTCCGGACGTTGTTCTGCTGCTCCTTGTAATTGCCGATGAGTATCTTGGCCTGATCCACCTCGCGCTTGCGCTGCTTGGAGAGGGCGTTGAGCTCCTCGATTTCGGCATTGATATTCTCGACACGCGCCTTCAAACCGGCCAATTCGTCGTCGAGATCCTGCACCTCGAGCGGCAGCTCACCCTTCACCTTGTTGATCGAATCGATCTGGCTGTCGATCTTCTGGAGATCGTAGAGGGCCAGGATTTTCTCCTGCATCGAATAATCAACTTCAGCTGTCTTTTTCTGTGTTGCCATATCGTGTTTTTATTGTTTAGACGGAACTATGTAACCGATCGGATTACGTGAATTTACACTCTTGCGAACCGCAAAGGTAAATAAATTTTTCGATAAAATATCAAATAAAATATCGATTGCGCAATATTCGCTCTCGAAATGGCCGATATCGGCCACCACGAAGGCTCCGTCGGGGGTCATGAAATCATTGTATTTAAGGTCCGAAGTGACATACACATCGGCCTGCGCACGACGCGCTTCGCCGAGCAGCGAGGCTCCTGCCCCGGTACATACGGCCACCCGCCGCACCTGCTCCCTGACCAGCTCGGAATGGCGGATCACCTGTACCGACAGACGCTCCTGGATACGGTGCATAAAATCCCGCACCGACATGGACTGCGGCAGTTCGCCCACCACCCCGAAGCCGACCCGCCCGTCCGCAGGATCGGTCGGCTGCAGCACCCGCAACTCTTCCACGCCGAGCATCTCCGCCAGCCGCCAGCTCATGCCGCCCGGCGCACTGTCCAGGTTGGTATGACAGGCGTAGAGCGCTATTCCCCGGCGGATCGCCCGCTCGACGCACCGCTCCACATAAGAGGCCGAATTGAACCGCTTGAGGGCATGGAAAACGATCGGATGGTGCGTGATTATCAGATCGCACCCCGTCTGTTCCGCCTCATCCAGCACCTCTTCGGTCACATCGACGGCCAGCAGCGCCTTATGCACTTCGTCCTCGGGCCGTCCCACGATGAGACCGGCATTGTCATACGACTCCTGCAAACGGAGCGGAGCATATCGTTCGATCACTTCGGCAATATCCTTGATTTTCATGATCCTACTACATTATTTGAAAAGGCAATTATATTTTCAATGTACCATATTCGACGGCCGCTTGTTCGCGGCCTGTGGTCCCGTTTATAACGCTGCCCATCCCCGAAATCCCCACCTCGAAGGGACTTGCGGCGCTACGCGCCCCAAAAGATATACCGAAGTATCGGGTTCGTTCGCATACCCGGTGGGGTCGGTCACCGTAGCGGTCCGCAACGCCCTCCGAATCGGAGGCGAAGGCAAAATGTACCCGCCTGCCGTATTTCAAAACGTCCGTCTAAAACAACGACTGTTCGTAGAAAGCGAACAGTTCCTTGCTCTCCGCCTCCTCTTTCTCCTTCTTGCGCCGGGGCTGACGCGCAGCCGAGCGTTTCGGAGCCGGCTTTTCGCTCCGGGGACCTGGTTCGATCACCTGCACGGGTCCTTTAGTCTCCGCTCCCTCCCCTCCTGCATCGTCCGCCGACTCCTGCGCGGCAGGCTTCTTCTGGGTACGAACCGGAAGCGCCGGTACTTCGGCCGCCTCTCCAGCCCCGTTTTCCGCGACAACCGCCCGGTCCTCCGCACTCTCCTTGAGTTCGGCCCGCACCTCTTCGAGCAGGGCCCGGACACGCTGAAGACGTTCGAGCAGCTCCGCATCGCGCGAAATGGTTCCTTTATTCTGTTTCAGACAACGGGCGGCACCGTCGAGGGTCATGCCCCGCTCCTTGACCAGATGATAGATCAATTTCAGGTTTTCGACATCGGCCGGAGAAAAGAGGCGATTGCCCTTCTTGTTCTTCTGCGGGCGCAGGATATCGAATTTCGTCTCCCAAAAACGGATCAGCGAAGCATTGACGTCGAACATCTCCGCTACCTCGCCCATCGAATAGAATAGTTTCTTGGCCATAACATGTACAATTACAGGTTGAATATCCGCAACGAGTTGGGATACATATTGTTTACCCGGTTCTGAATCCGCTTGGCGAAACCCAGGGCCGCTCCCCCGTGCGTCACCAGATTCATCCCCTCGGCGAAAGCCGCAGCCGCAGCCTCCTGCTTGCGCAGAAACCGCAGCGCCTCCTCTTCGGACAACTCGGCAACAGGCACCGCTCTGCGGTTCAATCCGCAAAACATCGCCAGCGCATGATCGGGCTTGAGCCGCTCCTTGAAGATCTGCCCCATCGCAACACCCGAGGCGATCACGCGCAGCGATTCGGCCAGCATTTTCACCGCCTCGTACTGCGATTCGTAATACGCATAATAGACATCCGCCACCGCCGCAAAGCGCATCCGCCCGGGTTCGGCGATCCAACGGGCCAGTTCCGCACACTCCCTGCGTCCGGCGGGCGTGAAAATCGTTCGGCGGGACTTGGGCACACGGACACGGCTTCCGCCATCGGGCACCTTACGGGCCACTGCCGCAAAAAACCCCTCGCCCCGGGTCCGGTGCGGATAGAAACGGAACGTCCGGAAAGGACCGACCCGACCGCAAACCACACCCCACTCCGGCGGGCAATCGAAAGCGGTCGATTCGACGATCTCTTCACCCGCTTCGGCCAGCAATCCCTCCAGCGATCCTTCGTTTTCCAGTCGGTTGAACGTGCAGGTGCTGTATATCAGCAATCCGCCGGGACGCAGCGTCTTCCACGCTTCGCGCAGAATCTCCGCCTGCCGGACGGCACATATTTTCACATTGTTCTCGCTCCACTCGTCCCGTGCCTCGGGTGTCTTGCGGAACATTCCCTCGCCGGAACAGGGGGCATCCACCGCCACGATGTCGAACCATCCTTCGAGCACCGCGATCTGTGCCGGCTCGTTCACCGTCACCGCCACGTTTCCCAGCCCCCACTTGCGGACGTTATCCGCCAGAACAGCCGCCCGCTGGCGATTGACTTCATTCGCCACTACCAGCCCGTCGCTGCCTGCGAGCGACGCATAGAGCGTCGTCTTTCCCCCCGGCGCGGCGCAAAGGTCCAGAATCCGTTTTCCGGCGACCTCCTCCCCGGCCAGCACGTGAGCCAGGAACTGCGACGAAGCCTCCTGCACGTAATAAGCCCCGGCATGGAAAGCCGGATCGAGCGTAAACGAAGGCCGCTCCGTCAGGTAACGTCCTGCCGGCGACCAGGGAACCGCCTCGGCTCCGCTCCAGCGGCAGGGACGCTGCGGATGCAGGCGGACGGACGTCGGCGCCGGGCCTTCGAGCGCCTCACACAGCGCACGCCCCTCCTCCGGTCCCAGCTCGGCCATAACCCGCCGCGTGAAAGATTCCGGCAACATCGAGACTATTTTTTAGCGGTTTCGAGCTCCTCCCGCTTCCGGTCGAGACGAGCGCAGATCTTCTCCATCACCGCAGCATCCGCGACGAAATCCTCACGATCCTTATCGATCACGAGCACTTCGCCCCGGTAGATATGTTCGATCCAGTCGTCGTAACGGTAGTTGAGCCGCCGCAGGTACTGTTCGTCGATGTTCATTTCGTAGGCGCGACCCCGGCGGCGGATCTGCGAAATGAGCGTCGGCACGCTGGCCTTGAGGTAAATCAACAGATCCGGCCGGGGCACCAGGTTGGTAATCAACCCGAAGATACTCATATAAGTATCGAAGTCCCGACCCGACATCAGCCCCATGCGATGCAGGTTGTCGGCGAAAATATAGGCATCCTCGTACACCGTCCGATCCTGAAAAATATCGACCGGACCGCTGCGCAGAATATCCATCGTCTGCTGAATGCGGCTGCCCAGAAAATACATTTGCAGATTGAACGACCAACGATTCATATCGTTGTAGAAATCCCCGATGTAGGGATTGTCGCTCTGCTCGTAATAGGCCTTGGCGCCGTAGCGCTCGGTCAGCATCTCGGTCAGCGTGGTTTTGCCGCTGCCGATATTTCCGGCTATCGCAATGTACATAAATCGGATGTTTTGACGACGTCACGCACTTCACGCCGCACTGCGGGGCCCCTTCCCGGTCCCGCCGCCCGGCAAGTCCACCGTCTGCGGCGGCACGGCAGAAAACCGCCTCCCGCCGCAATCCCCGGCCCCCGGCAAAGCGACGCGTGTCGTCGCGTTATTTATTGTTCAATCTTCAGTAACTGTTCCACAACCGTACGGTCGTTGCGCATACGGGGCAGCTTGTTCTTGCCCGTCTTCTGCAACCAGCGCAGCGTCGTTCCCGGCGGCACGGCATGGATGCGGGGCGGATCGAGCGCCGTCTGCCGCTTGGCGTCGTAATCCGAATTGACGCTGCGAAGCTCCCGGTCCAGCACTTCGGCAAAATGCTCCGGCGTATCGGGCCGCTCCGAAAACTCCAGCACCCATTCGTGCGCTCCCCGGGTATTCAGCCCCATGAAACAGGGCGCCACGGAGTACTCTTCGACCACCGCACCGGTTTGCTCGCAGGCCGCCGCGAGCGCCCGCTCGGCGTTATCCACGATCAGCTCCTCGCCGAAGACGTTGATGAACTGACGCGTGCGACCCGCGAAACGGATGCGGTAGGGATTCGTCGAGGTGAATTCCACCGTATCGCCTATCTCATAGCGCCACAATCCGTTGATCGAGGTCACGATCATCGCATAAACCTCTCCGACCCGAACGCCTTCGAGCGGCACGATCTGCTCGCCGCTGCGAAATTCGTAATAAGTCCCGTAATCGAGCATCAGCAGCATATCGTCCCGCGTCAGATCGTCAGCCAGCGCGAAAAACCCCTCCGAAGCGTTGTAAGTTTCCAGATAGGTCATCCCCTCCGACGGGATCAGCTTGGCGAACGACTTGCGGTAGGGCGTAAACGCCACGCCCCCGTGCGCAAAAAATTCCAGATCGGGCCACACTTCGAGCAGGTTGCTCTTGCCCGTATATTCCAACACCCGGCGCATCAGCACCAGGTTCCACGAAGGCACGCCGGCAAAGGCCGTGATCTTCTCTCGGGTACACTCCCGGCAGATCCCCTCTATCTTCCGGTCGAAATCCGGAATCAGAGCCGTCTCCATCTTCGGCGCCCGGAACCAACCGCTCCAGAACGGAGTCTGGCTGATCAGCACAGCCGACAGATCCCCGATGAGAGCTCCGTTCTCCCGGACATACGAACCGCCGAGCGTCAGCGTCTTGCCGTCGAAGATCTTCGTCTGCGGCTTGGCCGAAGCATACACCGCCGCCACGTCCCGCATACCGAGCGTATGGTTCCACCACACGGACTCCCGCGTGACGGGAATGAATTTGCTGCGGTCGGACGTAGTTCCCGACGAACGGGCGAAAAGCGTCACCCGCCCCGGGGCAGCGACATTCTTCTCTCCGGCCAGCATCCGCTCGATATAAGGCTTGAAACTCTCGTAGTCCTGCACTCCGACCCGTGCGGCGAACGCCTCGGGCGTAAGATGCTTGGCAACACCGTGCCGACGACCGAACTTCGTATCGGCCCCCCGCGCAATGAGCTGTCGGAACATCTCGGCCTGCACTTGGTCCGGATGTCGCCGAAAACGATCTATCGCCTTCATCCGGCGGGCGAAATAGGTACGTAACAAACTGTTCCGAATCGACATCCTGCGCTGCTCCTCCTTATCGTTAATTAAAGAAATATCCTATTTTGGAGATCGACGCCGGCATGGCGAAAACCACCACGCGGTCGTAGGCGCTCAACTCCATGTTTCCCACGGCGATGAAAACCTTGTCGCCGCGCACCACGCCGCCGATAATCGTATCCTGCGGCAGCTTCAACTCCTTGATCGGAGCCTTCGTCGCCGGGGCGTTGGGCTTGACGATGAACTCCAGCACCTCGGCCTCGCTGCCCGTCAGACACTTGATCGCCTGCACGTCGGTTGACATCGTGAAGCGGAAGATGTTCGACGCCGTAACCAGTTTCTTGTTGATGATCGTATCGATACCGATACTCTCGGCCAGATTGATATAATCGAGGTTCTCGATCTCGGCGATCACCTTCTTGACGCCCATGCGTTTGGCGAGCATCGCCGCCAGAATATTGGTTTCGCTGCGCCCCGTCACCGCGATAAAAGCGTCCATATTGGCCAGCCCCTCCTCGAGCATCGCTTCGATATGGCGGCCATCTTCATTGATAATCAACGTCTTGTCCAACAATTCGGCCAACCGATAGGCCTTCTCGGCATTGTAGTCGATCAACTTGATATTGACCTCGTCCTGCAATTCGGTCGCAATGCGTATGCCGATGCGCGAACCGCCGAGGATCATCATGTTGTTGATCTCCACGTTGGAATGCCCCGAGAACTCCATCACCTCCTTCACGGCATCCTGCCGGGCGATGACATACACCATGTCGCCCTCCATAAATATTTCATCCTGCCGGGCGATGATGGTCTGACCGCCGCGAGCGATCGCCACCGTCCGATAGCTGAGCTGCGCCGCATCGTCCTTGAAACCCGAAAGTTCGCGTCCGATGAGGGACGAGGTCGGATCAAGACGGAAAACCACGAGCGAAAGCCGTCCGCTCGAGAAATCGACGTACTCCGTCGTCGAAGTGTGCCCCAACAGATTGATCACCTCCTGAGCCGCCACCTTTTCCGGATAGAACAGGTAGTCGATACCCATGTTGATAAAAATCTCCTTGTTATTGGGCTCCAGGTATTCGTTGTTGTCGATCCGGGCGATGGATTTCTTGGCCCCGAGAGCTGCTTGGCCAGCACCGCTGCCACCACGTTGTCGTTCTCGACATGATTGACGGCGATGAACAGGTCGCACTTTCGCACCGAAGCCTTCCGCAACACGGCAAAGGTCGTGGAGTCGCCCTCGACCGTCAGCACGTCGGCCAGGCTGGCCACATCGGCCAGCAGCTTCGGATCGCTGTCTATGACCGTGATGTCGTGCCCGTTGCCACTGAGCATTTTCGCCAGATGGCTTCCCATTTCGCCCGCACCCGCAATAACGATTTTCATACCGGATTTACTCTGTCAGCATACGCCCGGATCATTCCGGGCAGCATTTTTGCAATTAATAACACAAATGTATAAATTTGCATCGGAACACCCAAATTTCCACTATTAAATTTCAGTTACCATGCCAACCTGGTTAATCATAATTCTTTTGGCGATTCTGGCCGTCGGACTTTTCGTCCTGGCCATGTCGCTCACCCTGATTTTCAAGGGACACCACATCGACTCCGAAATTTCCACCAACGAAAACATGCGCAAACTGGGTATCAAATGCGCCGTTCAGGAGACCCGCGAACAGATGACGGGACTCGAAGATTGCGCATCGGAGCCCGGATGCTCGGGCAACTGCGCCGCCTGCACCCCCGAAGCGGCAGCCGCAGTACACGGCTCCGCAAAAAAATAATCGGCGACAAATTCTCCGCAAACCGAAAACACGGGCAATCTGAATTCAGATTACCCGTGTTTCTATTTTCTCGGTTTCAACCCCACGATGCCGAGAGGCGGTCAGTCCGCCGCAGAACACTCCCCGACCATCATCTCCGCCTCCGACCTGCAACCCGGCATTTTACGGGCGCGACAGAAAAACCAAGAATTAACCAGATCCGTCTTGTTGTAACGCAACGGACGATAATCCGGCAGCGAAAGCGTTTCGCCCCCTACTTCGGAGAGAATCAACTCCCCCGCCGCAGTATCCCATTCATACGTGGAAGTAGTCCGAAAATAGTAATCCACCGCGCCTTCCGCCAGCAAACAAAACTTATAGGAGCTGCCCTGCTCCACGACCTCCAGATCGGGATGGCTCTTTCGCAATTCCTCGATATACTCCGCGAGTTCGGGCGACTTGTGCGACCGGGACACGGCGACCCGGGGATGTTCATGCCGCGCCGACTCTACAGGCAGGCGCCGCATACTTTCGACGATCTGCCCGTACGAGTATTCCGCGTCGGAATCGGCCGCCACCCCCTCTTTCAGGAAAGCACCGCCCCCGCGCCACGCGAGATACATCTTGCCCAAATAGGGAACATACACCACCGACGCCACGCTCCGGTTATTCTCCATCAGGGCGATATTGACCGTAAACTCGTTGTTTCCCTTGATAAACTCCACCGTTCCGTCCAGCGGGTCCACCAACCAGAACAGCTCCCAGTTGCAGCGCTCTTCGTACCGCATCTCACGCCCCTCTTCGCTCAGAATCGGAATACGGGTAGGTCCCAGATAGGTCTTGATCGTTTCGTGCGCCCGGCGGTCCGCGACGGTAATCGGAGTCTTGTCGCTCTTAATGCTGATGTCGTAATCCTCCTTGTTTTTGTAAACCTGCATAATGGCCGCACCGGCCCGCACCGCCGCATTGAAAAGGTTGGGCAAAAGGTATGATTTGAGCTCGTTGTCAAGCATAATGATATTTTTGATCGGTAAGACAGGATAAAGGTACTATATAATTCCCGGATCCGTAAAATTTCCGGCAATAAAAACCCGGCAGCCGTTACACGGCCCCGAGCGCAGCATTCCGCTTCCCGGCGGGAAAAGGTGCCGAAACAGCCCCGAGCCACAGAAACAGTCCCCAAAGCAACAGAATATCGAGCAGCAACAAAGTCATCGGCAGCCACCCGAACGACCACGCCGCAATCGCACATCCGGCCAAAAGCGCCATTCCGGTCAAAGTCAAAATCCAGACATAGCGGGACGGGCGCAACTCATAAAACAACGGTTCGTACAACGTGATCCTCTCCTTGCGGGACAATTCATACCCGTCGGCCCGGTCGAAACGACCCAACCGGCCGACATACTCCCGGGCATAAAGTCGCAGCGAAGGTCCTACGGCAGTCCGCACGAACGATATAGAGTGGATCGGATGAACCGCCAACTCCATCGCCAGACGGTCGATCGCACCCCGTTTGAGGCGCAGGTTGCGGCCGATCGGCAAAATATAATCGTACGACGCGGCTCGCACGGCCGCATCCGACGAAACGGCGGAAAACGCCTCCATCTGATCGAGCAGCGTCAGACGATTGACACCCCGCGTCTGGGAGCGGTAGAATCCCCGTACACCCAACTGAGAACAGGCTTCGAACGGATGATAATCCACCCGCATCATCCGGTAATGCCGGAGCATCTCGTGAAACAACTCCGGTTTCAGACGGGCGTCCATCACCACCAGCAATTCGTAACTGGCATACTCCACATCGAGCAGGTCGGCCACCTGGGAAACGGAATCTATGTCGTGGCAAATCGCCGAAATTCCGATAAAATCGGGCGAATCGGAAACCACGCCGAACATACGGGACAGCAAACGACGCTTGTTACGCGCCCTCAACACTTGAACTACCAGCCACCAGACACGCACCACGACGGCAACCGTCACGCAAATCGCACCTAACTCAATGAACCACATACTATCCGACGTTCAATTTATACGAATCGACCAACGACACATAATATCGCTTCTCCTCTTCAGGAATGAATACCTGCAAAGCGTTCGCGGAGTATCCCTGCCGGGCAATATAACGCAGCAGTACCCTGCGCTGAACGGGATTCATTCCGCCCACGAATTTTTCCACTTCGGGACGCGTAATCACACTGTGCAGCGTACAAAGAACGTACATCGCACCGACGGACTCCTCGGACCGGTTTTCGGCAACGATCCGCAGCAGGATCTCCTCCGCATCTTCGATTCCGAAACGCCAAACGACACTGAGTCCCAGCATCCGCAGATTCCGGTTCGGCGACAGGATCAACGGTTCGTAATCGACAGGCTGCACATTCTGGCGCAACATACGGAGCACCTCGGACAGTTCGAAATACGAAAGCCGATGGGAATAGGCGTCGATTTTCGAGGAAAGCGCCGACATATCGGCCATCATCTGCACGCTCAACGCACAGAAGCGGACATAACGGTTCCTGCTATGCGTATAACGTTCCACTGCCCGAACTGTTTTTTCATCGACGGGCATTCGGGAAAGCAGATGCAGGTAATAAGCCCTGCGGTAACCTCCATTGCGGCGAATACGACGCAGCAGGAAAACATCAAGCCTCTGACGCTCGACGATCCGACGCAACGGCGCCGGATCGAGCCCGTACGTAGAATCCACCAGGTCGGCAATATCCTCGGCGATAAGGCGCCTATCCCGCGAAGACATCGCCTCGGGACAGTGAGCGCACTCTTCGGTTCCGGAGAAGAGCATCCACAACACGCTGTTCAAATACTTTTCACGGCGTTCGGCATCCCGCCTGAGGCAAAAACGACCTGCAAACCGTTGCACGCACCAGCTTCCGGCCAAAACAGCTCCTGAAACAAAAACGGCCCCGATGCACCACCAAAACGTCATTTCCATTTTTCCCGATCGATTAGCTCGTTGATGACTTTCCGCCGCAACCGGTGCAGGCTCACCGGCAAGGTCATGTATTGGTTCACGCCCATCCGGTACATACTCCGTACCATCTGTTCGGATTGCGGCCACGAGATCACGAAGACCCGCGTACGCCGGGCTTTATCCGCCCGCAGCGTGTCCATCACTTCCTGCCGGCACATTTCGGCAGCAGTACCCATAACGATCACCAGGTCGAAAGGCGACTCCCGGTGAAGCACAAGCATCGCACCGACCGTATCCGCGCACTCCACACACGCATCCAGGTCATTCAAGGAAAAAGCCACGGCCTTGCGCAAGACGAAGTCCTCCGACACGATTAAGATACGATACATTTGATATACATACTGTTTACACGATCAAAGATACACCGAAAAACGTGCCAAAACAAATGTCTGCAAGAAAAAATTGCCTGCCCTTGTTTATTCAATAATTATCCTTATATTTGCACGTTGAAATTTATGTATAAACACATACAATTTAATCAATGTACGTTATAGTAGAGATTGCAGGTCAGCAATTCAAAGCTGAAAAAGGTCGGAAACTCTATGTCCACCGTCTTCCCGGCGAAGAAAATTCGTCGGTGAGTTTCGACAAGGTCCTGCTCGCAGACAACGACGGTCAGGTCAAGGTAGGTGCACCTGTAGTAGAAGGCGCCTCGGTGAAATGTAAGATTCTTAAGCACCTGAAGGACGACAAAGTCCTCGTGTTCAAGAAGAAACGCAGAACAGGCTATCAGAAGCAGAACGGACACCGTCAGTTCCTGAGCCAGATTCTCGTGGAAGAAATTGTCGCATAACCTTAAATTTAGAGAAACATGGCACACAAAAAAGGTGTAGGTAGTTCAAAGAACGGCCGCGAGTCGGAAAGCAAGCGACTCGGCATCAAACTTTTCGGTGGTCAGTTCGCTAAAGCTGGCAACATCATCGTTCGCCAGAGAGGTACTGTCCACAATCCGGGCGAGAACGTAGGTATCGGCAAGGATCACACGCTCTTCGCACTGGTTGACGGCACGGTTTCCTTCTGCAAAAAACGCGAAGGCAAATCGTATGTAAGCGTTACTCCGTTGAGCGAGTAAAAGAACCGCTATACAGATAAAAAATGCTGCGAATTTCGCAGCATTTTTTTATTACGATTAAGAAATTGATGCTTAATCAAAATTTAATATATAGGGCTAACATCACTATTTACATAAAACGTTCAATCCACCTATAATCATCCCCTTTGGTACTCCATTGAAATTTCCACATATCACCAGTGTCATCATTTACAAGATAATACTGATACATACTTGTTAATGGCTGAATTGAGAATATGCACCTTTCGTTATTTGCGACTAATTCATATTCATTGATAGGAATACAAAATAAATTATCTAAATCTTGTGTGCTATATTGGACTTGCCATAGTCGCCCATTATATGAGTCCAACAATATAAATGTCCACATATTTTGAGTAGCAAACATCTGAAATCTATTAGTCCAATCTGAATATTTTTCAGGATATGCAAGAGAAAACATATTGATAGGTGCAGCAAACATATAGTCATCACCCTTGACACTAAATTGAACTTGCCAATTCTTACCTGTATATGTATCAAGCATTATGAAAGTCCACATATTCTGAGTTTCATAAAGGTGAAATCGTCCTTCTCTATCTCCTAAAACTTCTCTTGCACTACAAACTTCCCAAGACTGACCATCATCTTGAATTTGTTGAACTTCACCTGTCATCGTATTTAAACGAAGTTGATTATGGTAGTTCTGAGTCTTATACATCTTATACACTTGAGCATACGATGTGGCAGCGATAACCATAAAAGCAAGTAACACAAAAAGCTTTTTCATAATCTGTTATTTATTATTTGACAATTAACGGATTTTATTTCTCAGCTATAAAATTGAGCCTTTTATTGAATGTTAAATATCCTCTAAATCTTTTTGGATTTTGGTTTCTACATTTTGAGAATCACGATAACGAATTACTACCATTCCCTCATAAAAAGCCAGAAGTCTTTTTTATTGACAATTCTATATCTCCACCTGTTATGTCCCATACACAGCCCCACACAACTGTTCCTTGATGAACTTCTGCCATTAAAGCGGCATTGGAGTCAGAGCGGGCAGGGTTCTTTTCTTTTTTGAGATTGTAGGGCTACCATATTTATGAGTGTATAGATCCTTATAATAGTCGTAGGTATTAACAAGGGTATTCCACTCACCACTGGGGTCAAAGAAAACAACTACCGCAAAGACATTCTTTCCATCGTCTGTAGCGGTTACGCCTATAGTCGCATTACGACCGGTAAAATCACCTATAAACAATGCAAGATTGTTTTCACTGCCAATAGATGTAAATCCTTTTGCTTTTAACTTTTGACAAAATTCACTCATACTTCCCTCAATGGGAATACCTTTAAAAGTAAGATGCTCCGAACTACTTTGAGCATATGATGTCAAAGCAATTACCATAAATGCGAACGATACAATAAGTTTCCTCATAATCTGTTGTATTATTATTTAACAATTAATTGTCTGATATTTTATCGTAATCTAACCAACAAAGAAGCGTGGAACTGCAAATGCCACGTTCTAAGTCGGAGGTCGTAGGAATAACCTTTATTCAGAGATATGGTAATAGCAGCCCACGCTATATGCGTGAGAACCATTACGCCTTTTCCCTCTGAATAGTCTTGAATTTCCTACGTTCCCGACTTCGAGATAAGCATAACGCTTCTTTTTTTCTAATATGTCTTGGAAAGGGATGATACACCCGATCCAAGTGTAAAAATAATAAATATCTGCAAGAATCGCTTATCCAAAGAAAATTTTTTGCTTTGCGGGTAAAATTAGCAACTCTCCCCCTTCCCTTTACAGCAGAATTAGTCGATATACGGTCTGGCTCAATGGTTTGAATTGTTTTTAAACTATTCTGCAATGAGCTTTCGACTAATAGCAAGCACTAACTATACCTCCTCTGTCAGTTGTCGTTCGCACATCCTCCAACATCATCCCCCATTTCATAAAAGAGAATAAATGTAAACTATACTTGCATTATTGTAAAATATACTTTACATTTGTCTTGTCAATAATAATCACCTAAAAATTAGGACGACTATGAAAACAACTCTTTTACTGCCCAACGGTTTTAAGAAAATCGGCTGGGCGATCTTCGTTCCCGCATTTCTGCTCGGCTGCTCGATCTGCTTCTTCGGCGAAAATTTCGACCGCTGGCTTTTCCGCGAAACGGTAATGAACAACATCGCCATCATCGGCACGGTCGTCGGCGCCCTTTTCATCGGCTTCTCGCGCGAAAAAATCGAAGACGAAATGATTCAGCACATCCGGCTCAACGCTCTGATGGCTGCCATGTGGATCAACTACCTGCTCCTGATCGTCGTGTCTCTGTCGATCTACAACATCAACTACCTTACGGTAATGGCCTGCGGCATGGCCACTCCGCTGGTCATCTTCCTGCTCGTCTATCACTTCAATCTTTACAGACTGAACCGCAACCTGCACCATGAAGAATAACATCCGTGTCCAACGGGCCGTCGTCCGCCTCACCCAGCAACAATTGGCCGAACAGGTCGGCGTCAGCCGCCAAACGATCAATGCCATCGAAAGCAGCAAGTTCATCCCCTCGACCCTGCTCGCACTCAAGATCGCACGTACCTTCCGGCAACCGGTCGAAGCGATCTTCCAACTCGAAGAGGAAGATTAGAACCGGTGCAACAAGCACGATAAAGGGCAGCCTCGATCGAGGCTGCCCTTTATACTACGGAATATTATTCGTTTAGTATTCGATCTTGCTCCGACGAACATACCCTTCATACCGCCACCGGGCATTCTGTTCGGCTGCCTGGAAAAGCGCTTCGGCATCCTCCGGAGAAACGGCCTTGAGCGACGTATAACGGACCTCCTTGAGCAGGAAATCGCGGAACTTCGCCCAGTCGGGTTCTTTCGAATCGAGTACGAACGGATTCTTGCCCTGCTCCTCCAACTGCGGATTATAATGCCACAGATGCCAGTAACCGCACTCTACTGCCTGCTTGCCGACCGTCTGTGTCCGGGTCATACCGCCCTTGATACCGTGATTGATACACGGCGCATAAGCGATTACGAGCGACGGACCGGGATAGGCTTCCGCCTCTTTGAGGACATTAAAAAGTTGGGCCTGCGAAGCTTACCGATCGACACTTGAGCCACATACACGTAGCCATACGTCATCGCAATCGCACCCAGATCCTTCTTGCGGATGCGCTTACCTGCCGACGCGAATTTGGCGACGGCACCCACCGGAGTCGCCTTGGACGACTGACCGCCCGTGTTGGAATAAACCTCCGTATCGAGCACCAGAACATTCACATCCAGCCCCGAAGCCAGCACGTGATCCAAACCGCCGAAACCGATGTCGTAAGCCCAACCGTCGCCGCCGATCACCCATTGCGACTGCTTCACCAGGAAATCCTTCAACTCCAGTATCTGCCGGCAATAGTCGCAACCGCAAGCCTCAATCGCGAATACACACGAACCGCGATCTATCGCCTACATAAATTTAACGCTTTTAATACGGGTGTCCCGCCCGGCGATTTCACGTTCGACGAGGCCCGTCACCACATCTGCGGCATCGTGCCAGCGGTTAGCACGGAATTTCCAGCGGTAAGTGGTCAGATGGGCATACAATTCGGGCCAGCGCAGCGCCCAGTCGCAGGGGAAAACGTACCGTATGAACCACCGTCGCTGCGTTCGAGAGGATGCGGGCTTCCTTGTTAGCGGACTGGTGAAACCACTCCACACGAACCTGCGGCGCTAAAGCCTGCACCGCGCGGGCAAATCCCCGGCCTCCGTTGTTACTCTCGATCAGTGCCGCACGCGTACCCGACTCGCGGAGCATCGTTCCCACCAGTCCTTCGGTCATCTCCATCGGTTCGCGCGAATAAACCGCATCGGTAACGTAGATCACCCCGTCCGGATCGACGACATAACAGAGCGAACAGAGGTAATCGTCGCCCGTATCGGCCGTATCGGTATAGTTCGCCCGGCGCACGATGTCGCGGGGCAGCTCCTCGTAAGTCAGGAAATTATCCCCGTAGAGCAGCCCTTCGCGCACCGAAGGACGCCCCTGATACATACACTCGAACCGCACGGGATCGAGCCGCCGCTTACCACGCAGCAATTCCGCGCCGTGAAGCTCCTCCCAGAGCGCTTCGCCCGGTTCACGGGGATCGACCGGCGACGGAGGACGCGTTTTGAGAGCTTCGAAGTTCAAATAGAGCCAGGTATCGGGCGGCAGCGTATCGAGCTGCGCCCAGTCGGTGAACTCGACGAAAGGCTCCCGGCGGCAGAGCGTGCCGATCAAATCCTCCTCGTGCCAGCGCGTGAAGACGATCAACTCGCCGGAGAAGTTGTGCATACGGGTCTTCACGACCGAGGTGTACCACTCCCAACAGTTCTCCCGCACGACGGGCGAATTGGCCTCCATCGCATCTTTGTAAAGGTCGTCGAGAATGAAGCAGTCCACACGGTTGCCCGTGAGCGCCCCCTCGCGGCCGACAGAGAGCAGGCCGCCCCGGTGACCGATGATCTCCACCTCATCAGCCGTACGCAGGTACTCCGGAGGCCTGGCTCCCCGCTTGATGGTCGTTTCCGGGAAAAAGGCCGCATATTCGGGCGAATCGATGATACGCTGCACGCGCCGGTTGAACTTCGAAGCCAACGAAGCCGAATAGGAGGCGATGGCGATCCGCAGATCGGGATTGCGCCCCAACAGGTAGGCGGGCAGCAGGGTCGAAGCCCCGACGCTCTTGCCATGCTGGGGCGGCATGGTGACGATAAGCCGGCGGACGCGCCCGGCGGCGAATGCCTCCAGTACGCGGTAGTAGGCCTCGTGAAACCACCGGAACTCCAGAAAGGGATAGACTCCGGCGGCAAACAGGCCGAACGGAGGCAAATCCCCCGCAGAAGCCGGTTCTGCGGGGGACAAGTCCTTCAATACATCTATATTCATAGGTCAGTAGTTTTTAAGCTCCGCCCGGTGGCACGGCGCTGCCGAAGGGAGGCGGAGGGTTTCGATACGCACGGGTCGGCCGGATTCCAGAATCGCCGCATCCGACAATCGCAGAACAGCGTTCAACTTTTCGAACGACAACGGAAAAACGGAACCGCCCGTTGCAGCGGGTATCGAAAACCAAGAACAATGTGTTCGGAAAAAGACCGCAGGAGGCGCCGCTCCGGATGGGATGTGCGATCTTGCGGAGTCGAATCAGAAGAGGTACTCCTTAAGCTCGGAAAAGGAGAAATCGTTGGGGCGTTCCCCCGCTTGGTCGGATGTATGGAATTCCCACCAGACGGGAACCAGGTCGTCGATTCGATCGGCGTCGCCTTCGGGCAGACACTCCTTCGAACGATAGATTACGATCGAGGCGACGAAACGACACTCTTTCGAACCGTAGTCGAATGAAAACGAACCGGAATAGAAACTCTTCTCCCCGATTTCATCCAACAGCTTGCGAGCGACGATACCGTATAACTCCGGAATAATTGGATAGGTCATCGTAAAAGAATTTAGTTCAATAAAAATTTTGCATAAACAAAATAAATCGTTTAACTTTGCAAGACAAAGATAAGTTCAATTTTTGAATTTAATACAAGAGAATCAAAATATTTACCATAAAAAAATTTTGATACGATATGACGATTTGGGGGATCGCTTAAAACTATTGAGAAAGACAATAGGTCTGACACAAGAGCAGTTAGCTCAACGATTAGGCATCGGAAAGGCCGCCCTTTCGATGATCGAAACGGGCAAGGCGGCGCTCTCGTCCCGGAACAAGAACATCCTGGTTCAAGAATTGAATGTCAATCCGGACTGGCTCGACAGCGGAGAAGGGGAAATGTTCAATGCCGAACCCGATCTGACCGCCTACATGCACCGCACGGACAACACGCTGCCGCTGCAAAGCGTCCCCCTCTACTCCATAGAAGGGACGGCGGGCCTGGTGCCGCTCTTCGCCGATCACGCGCAGACGCGGCCCGTCAATTTCATCCACATCCCCAACCTGCCCAAGTGCGACGGTGCCATCTATATCGTGGGCGACTCGATGTACCCGCTGCTCAAAAGCGGCGACATCGTACTTTACAAACAGCTCAAGGATATCGGCGACATCTTCTGGGGCGACATGTACCTGCTCTCGATCGACATCGACGGCGAAGAGTACATCACGGTCAAATACATCCAAAAATCCGAGCGGGAAGGGTACGTGAAACTCGTCAGTCAGAACCCCCATCACGCCGACAAAGAGGTGGCCGTGGACCGCATCCGGGCCCTCGCCCTGGTCAAGGCCAGTATCCGGATGAATTCGATCCGGTAGCACGAAATCGCGCGAGCCGTTACGGGCCGTACCCGAAACCGGATTTCGGTGCAGCGTTCCAAATGTTCCGGTTGCGATGCCCGCAGCCGGGATTTCTTCCTATTTATAATTACAAAAAGCACAAAAAAAGCAAAGTTTTAACCAAATAATATTTTTTTAATTACGATTTGTGAGTTTTATCCGGAATATATTTCCTATATTTGTGGCATTATATTATAATGTTTTCGACAAAGGAAGGCAGGGTCGAATCGATCGAAACCGTGCCGGACACAGAAAACGACCCAATAAAGCAACCTTATTATATTACTAATTCACATACAGCAATGAATGAAAACAAGGTACAAGAGCTGCAAGATGTCGTGATCCGCTTTTCGGGCGACTCCGGTGACGGCATGCAGCTTACTGGCACGCTCTTTTCCGACACTTCAGCCTTGCTCGGCAACGGAATCTCGACATTCCCCGACTATCCCGCCGAAATCCGCGCCCCGCAAGGTACCGTAGCGGGTGTATCCGGATTCCAGGTGCACTTCGGAGCCAAAAGACAGCTCAACCCGGGCGACTTCTGCGACGTACTGATCGCAATGAACCCTGCGGCACTGAAGGCGAACCGCAAATGGCTCAAGCCGGGTGCAACGGTAATCCTCGACGAGGACTCCATTACCGAAGAGCACCTTCGGAAAGCGGGTTTCGCAACGCTCGACCCGATCCGGGGGAGCTGAACCTGGAAGATTTCAACGTAGTCGTTCCGAACATTACGGAGATGACCAAGGCGGCTTTGGCGGATTCCGGTCTGGACAACAAAGCGATGGTCAAGTGCAAAAACATGTTCGCACTGGGTATCTGCTTCTACCTCTACAACCGTCCGGAGGATCATGCGAAACACTACCTCGATTCAAAATTTGCGAAGAAAAATCCGGCTATAGCCGAAGCCAACAAACGCGCTATCGACGCCGGTTACAACTATGCCGCCAACACGCATCAGTTCGCCAATACATATACCGTCGCATCGGGCCAGATGGAGAAAGGCACTTACCGGTCGATCAGCGGTAACGTCGCAACGGCATGGGGTCTTTGCGCCGCATCCGAGAAGAGCGGTCTGCCCCTCTTCTGCGGTTCGTACCCTATCACTCCGGCTACCGTCATTCTCGAGGAACTCGCCAAACGCAAGGACCTCGGTGTGAAAACCGTACAGGCCGAAGACGAAATCGCGGGTATCTGTACGGCCATCGGCGCTTCGTTCGCCGGCAACTTCGCCGTGACGACCACTTCGGGTCCCGGTCTTTCGCTGAAGAGCGAAGCGCTGGGTCTGGCCGTGATGACCGAGCTTCCGCTGGTAGTCGTGGACGTACAGCGCGGCGGCCCCTCGACGGGTCTTCCGACCAAGACCGAGCAGAGCGACCTTCAGCAGGCCCTCTACGGCCGCAACGGAGAAAGCCCGGTAGCGGTCATCGCCGCCTCGATGCCGAGCGACTGCTTCCACTACGCATTCGAGGCCGGTCGTATCGCCATGGAGCACATGACGCCGGTAGTGCTTCTCTCGGACGGATTCATCGCCAACGGTTCCGAACCGTGGAAGATCCCTTCGATGAAGGACTACCCGACCATCAACCCGCCGATCATCGACAAAACCGAGGACGGAGGCCCTTTCATGCCCTACGCCCGCAACGAGAAGCTGGCACGCAGTTGGGCATTCCCCGGCAAAGCAGGTCTGGAGCACCGTGTAGGCGGACTGGAGAAAGACAAGCTGAAAGGCAGTATCTCGATCGACCCACAGAATCACCAGGAAATGACGAACCTGCGTGCCGCGAAAATCGCCAAGATCGCCGACTACATCCCGCACCAGACGGTTTACGGCGACCCGGAAGGCGATCTGCTCGTAGTAGGTTGGGGCGGTACACGCGGACACCTGCAGAATGCCGTCGATAAAATGCGTGCCGAAGGCAAGAAAGTTTCGCTCTGCCACTTCAACTACATCAACCCGCTGCCGCACGGCGTCGCCGACATCTTCAAGCGCTTCAAGAAGATCGTGGTTTGCGAGCTCAACGAAGGACAGTTCGCCAACTACCTGCGCGGCAAATTGCAGCAATTCGACTACGAACAGTACAACAAGTGCGAAGGCCAGCCGTTCACGGTGACCGAGCTCACGAACAAGTTTCACTCTTTACTGAAATAAAGCCATGGCAGATTACAAATATACTCCGGCAGACTTCAAAAGCGACCAGGAAGTAAGATGGTGTCCCGGCTGCGGTGACCACGCAATTCTGAATGCCGTACAGCGGGCCCTGCCCGAAATTGCCGACCAGACCGATACGCCGCACAACCTCTTCACGTTCATCTCGGGCATCGGCTGCTCGTCGCGCTTCATTTACTATATGAAGACCTTCGGCTTCCACTCCGTACACGGACGCGCCAATGCCATCGCTACGGGTGTGAAGACTGCGAATCCGCGTCTGAACGTTTGGGTTACCTCGGGCGACGGCGACTCGCTGGCCATCGGCGGCAACCACTTCATCCACGCGATCCGCCGCAACATCAACCTCAACGCGATCCTGTTCAACAACGAGATCTACGGTCTGACCAAAGGTCAGTACTCGCCGACCTCGAAGCTGGGCAAAATCACCAAGACCTCGCCCTACGGTACGGTCGAAAAGCCGTTCAACCCCGGCGAACTGGTGATCGGCGCGAAAGGCACCTTCTTCGCCCGTTCGATCGACATGGAGGTGAATCTGACCAAAGAGTGTCTGATCGCAGCGGCGAAACATCAGGGTATGTCGGTCACCGAAGTTCTGCAAAACTGCGTGATCTTCAACGACAAGACCCATGCGGCTTTCGCCGGAGACAAGGCTACCCGCCAGGAGCACACCATCACGCTGCGCCACGGCGAGAAGATGCTCTTCGGCGCCAACAACGAAAAAGGTCTGGTGTTCGAGGATATGCGCCTGAAAGTCGTAACGGTCGGACAGGACGGCTATACGCTGGACAAGATCCTGACGCACGACGCCCACACCAAAGACACGACGCTGCACTCGATGCTGGCCGCAATGAAATATCCCGACTATCCGGTCGCACTCGGTGTAATCCGTTCGGTCGAGGACGAAATCGTTTACGATCAGGCCGTTGAAAAGCAGGTGGAAGAGGTGAAAGCCCAGAGCAAGATCCACTGCGTGGACGACCTGCTCCACTCGGGCGCTACTTGGGAGATCTAATCTTCAAGATATATTCGAAACAAAAAAGCTGTCGAAAACGACAGCTTTTTTGTTTCGATAACAGAGAGAACCGATCTGCAGGAAATATCTCAAAGTTTCAGCACTTCATCGACTCCCATATCCTTATAGGTGGACTCCAGCTCCTCGCCCCGGTCTGAAATAACCAAGAGCTTGTCACCGACCTTCAGTTCGGTATTGCCCTGTGGAACGAAATAATCTCCGTCACGATAGACCATCATCACCAGCGTATTCTCCGGCAGGTTGATCTCCTTGAGCGTAGCGCCCCCCTGAAGCATCGATTCATTGACAAGGACCTCGGTAAATATCGACGGAATATCTTCGTGGACATCGACCCCGAAGGCAGGACTCTTTTCGGCATACCCAAGCCCGAGCAGATTCGCCATCCAACTTACGGTCGTACCCTGCACCAGCAGCGAAAGAATCGTCACCAGAAAAACCACATTGAACAACAACCGCGCTCCCTCCGTACCGGCCAGCAAAGGATAGGTCGCAAAAATAATCGGTACAGCACCGCGCAGACCGACCCAGGAAACATAAAGACGGGCTTTGGTCGTAAACTTGCGGAAAGGAGCCATACAGGCGAACACCGTGACGGGACGCGCAATGAACATCATGAAGGCTCCTACCAGACAGCCCAGCATCAGCACGTCGGGCTGCAAGAGTTCGTCGAGGTTGACGAGCAGACCCAGCGTAAGGAACATCACGATCTGCACCAGCCAGGTGAAGCCGTCGAAGAAGATCGTAAGCGACCGCTTCTGCGTCAGCTGATTATTACCCAAGACCAAACCGGCCAGATAGACGGCCAGATATCCGTTGCCACCGATCAGGTCGGTAAACGAGAAGGTAAAGAAAACGAAGGCAAGCAAAAGCACCGGGTAAAGCGAATAGTTGCTCAGGTTAATGCGGTTAATGGTCCATACGCCGATCCGACCGATAGCATACCCCATCAAACCGCCGAGAAGCATCTGGATCACGAATTTCACGATACTCATCGGTACGCTCACGGCCTCCGCACCGCCGGACAATACGCCGATCAGCACAATGGTCAGCACGTACGCCATCGGGTCGTTCGAACCGCTCTCCAGCTCCAGCAGAGGGCGCAGGTTCTCGTTCAGCCCCTGTTTCTTGCTTCGCAGGATGGAGAAAACCGAAGCCGAATCCGTCGAAGACATCGTCGCGGCCAGCAGCAGCGCCGCAGGAAACGATACGGCCAGCCCGACCCATGGGGCAATGAGCGTGACGAAACCCGCTACGATCACCGCCGTCATGACGACTCCGGCGGTCGCCAGTACGATACCCGGTCCGATCACCGGTCGTATTTCCGAAAACTTGGTATCCATACCGCCCGTGAAAAGGATGATACAAAGAGCGATCATACCTACGAACTGGGTCGCTTCGACGGAATGGAACGAAATGAAATTGATGCCGAACAGCATACCGACCCCCAGAAAAAAGAGCAAGGCCGGGGCGCCGAAACGATAGGCCGCCTTGCCGGCCATTACCGCGACGAAAAGAAGCAAGGCTCCGATCAACAGAATGTTTTCGGTCGTAATGATATTATGCATAGGAAATCCTTATATAAATTTACAAAAAAATGCCTGTCGCGTACAATCGCTGACAGGCACCGCACCCTATTGAGGAATGAATAGGTAAGTAATCGTTCCCGACTGTCGGGCAGGCGCCGAATCATCGATATTGAAAAGCGAGTTGCGTGCAGCTTCCAGCGCAGCCTCCCGCATACAGTCATCGCCTCCGGAGGCCACTTTTGCAGCAACGACCTCTCCCGAAGGATTGACCGTAATACCGACGACCACTTCGCCGCCTCCCTCGCACTGATAGGCCGGCACCTCCAGATAACGGCGCGTCCGCACGGGATCGGTCAGCGAAAAGGAAACCGTGACCCGTCCCCTGGCCCGACTGTCCTGTGTCCGATCGTCCTTGCCGCTGCGCCCCATACGCTCCCGAATCGCACGCTCCTCGGCCAATCCCTGCTCGTAAGCGTCCCGGTTGGCCTGCATCCGTTCGCCGACCGCTTCGGCGGATTCTTTCAGCGACGAGGACATCGAGCCACGGTCGTCACGCGACCGCTCCTCGAGCGCATTCTCGTTGGAGTACTGGTTGCGCACATCCCGCCAATCGCCGCCTTCCTGCGCCTGTTGGCGGGCCCGTACCTCCTGTTCAAGACGCATCTTCTCCGCCTCGAGCTCCGCTAAAGTTTTCGTATCAATGATTATGCCTTGCACGGAAGGTTTGGCCCCCACGACGATTTTTCCCACCATAAAGGCGATCGCAAGCACCAAATAGGCAATCAACGTGACACACAATCCGATCCGATGGTCGTAAGCCCATTCTCCCGCATCGGTTTTTTTCTGCTCGAAGGGAAGCTGCAATTTCGGAGGACGAGGAGTTCTGTCGGGTGATGCCACGGAATTTCGGTTTATCAATAATTTAGGCAAAAATACGATTTTTGAATAATATTTCCTATATTTGCGCGCAAATAATGCGATAAACATTTCCGAAAATGACGGTCGGCCCCACACACGTCGGGACCCGGCAGTCAGCGGGAATGTATGTTGCGATTTGAATAAATTCAGATTATGGCTGCCAAACAACAAACCCTCAAAGCCCCGATCTCGTTTTCAGGTACAGGCCTCCACACCGGCGTCAAAGTGACGATGACGGTACATCCCGCCCCGGAGAACAGCGGCATCGTTTTCCGCCGCATCGACCTGGAAGGCAAACCCGAAATTCCGGCCCTGTGCGACTATGTCACGGATACCTCGCGGGGTACGACCATCGAAAAGGATGGCGCACGCGTTGCGACCATCGAACATATCATGTCGGCCCTCTGGACCCTGGGCGTGGACAACGCCACGATCGACGTCGATGCCGGCGAAACCCCGATCATGGACGGTTCGGCCAAAGAATATGCGAAAACGATCGTCGAAACCGGCCTGCAACCCCAGGAAGCCGAACGCACCTACTACCACGTCACCGAAAAAATGGTCTATACGATTCCGGAAAAAGGCGTGGCCATCATCCTTTACCCCGACGACGAATTCTCCGTATCGCTGCACGTGGACTACAACTCCAAGGTGATCGGCAACCAGTACGCGACCTTCAATCCCGAAGACGACTACGCCTCGAAAATCGCGCCCTGCCGCACCTTCGTCTTCCTGCATGACCTGGAGCCTCTGATGAAAATGAATCTGATCAAGGGCGGCGACCTGGACAATGCCATCGTTGTTGTGGAGAATCCCGTCCCGGACGATCAGCTCGAACACCTCAAGAAAATCTTCAACAAACAGGATATCCGCATCACGGGCGGCTACCTGAACAACCTGGAACTTCGTTTCAACAACGAACTGGCCCGCCACAAGCTCCTCGACCTGCTGGGGGACTTCGCTCTGCTCGGCAAACGCATCAAGGGCCGCGTATGGGCTACCCGCCCCGGCCATTTCGCCAACACGGAGTTTATGAAGCAAGTCAAACAGACTATCCGCCGCGAAGGCGAAAAGCCCCGCTTCCAATACGACTGCCGCAAACCGCCGGTTTACGACATCAACGATATCCGCCGCATGCTGCCCCACCGCCCGCCGTTCCTGCTGGTGGACCGCATCTTCTACATCGACGACACGACGGTAGCCGGCATCAAGAACGTCACGATGAACGAGCCGTTCTTCGTGGGACATTTCCCCGAAGAGCCGGTCATGCCGGGTGTGCTGATCGTCGAAGCGATGGCGCAATGTTGCGGTATGCTGGTATTACGCAGTATTCCTGATCCGGAGCACTACTCGACCTATTTCATGAAGATCGACGGCGTAAAATTCAAGCGCAAGGTGGTTCCGGGCGACACCCTTCATTTCGAAGTTCAACTGCTGGAGCCCATCCGACGAGGCGTAGCCGTAGTCGAAGGCAAGGCCTTCGTCGGCGAAACGCTCGCCTGCGAAGCCACGATGATGGCCCAGATCGTTAAAAATAAAGAGTAACCGCACATGATAAGCAACCAGGCATACATCCATCCCGACGCGAAACTCGGAAAGAACGTAACGGTGGAGCCTTTCGCCTACATCGCCGGCGATGTGGTGATCGGCGACGACTGCTGGATCGGCCCCGGGGCCGTGATCCACGACGGAGCCCGCATCGGCAAAGGCTGCAAGATCCATACGGCCGCATCGATCGCCTGCACCCCGCAGGACCTGAAGTTCGTCGGTGAAAAAACGACGGCCGAAATCGGCGACTACAACGAAATCCGCGAATGCGTCACCATCAGCCGGGGCACCGCCTCCCGGGGCAAGACCGTCGTCGGCAGCCACAACCTGATTATGGCTTACGTGCATATCGCCCACGACGACGTGGTAGGCAGCCACTGCGTCATGGCCAACCGCGTATCGCTCGCCGGAGAGGTCGAAGTCGGCGACTGGGCCGTTATCGGCGGCCACGTAGCCGTACATCAGTGGACCCGCATCGGAGAGCACACGATGATTCAGGGCGGCGCGCTGGTGGGCAAGGACATTCCCCCCTTCATCACCGTCAGCAACAACGATCCGGTACGTTTCGCCTGCGTCAATCGCGTCGGTCTGAGCCGCCGCGGATTCACGCCGGAAACGATCTCACAAATTCACGACGCCTGCCGCATCCTCTTCCAAAGCGGCCTGAACTACCTGAACGGCTGTGAGGAGGTCGAAAAACAGATTCCTCAAAGTCCCGAACGCGACCGACTCATCCGGTTCATCCGCGAATCGCAGCGCGGCATTATCAAGCCCTACTCTCCGAGCAACGAAAAAGACGAATAATTTTTCAACACAAAGGTTTGAAAATAGGAAAACATTCGCTATATTTGTAGCGTAAACGGGTATAAAGAGGTAAGGGGACGAGCAAGTCCCCTTATTTCGTAGATATATTCACCGCTTTCGACCGGCGAATCATCCGCACGATTTTCTCGACCCGCATGCCCTCGCATGCCCATTCCGTCGGGAGAAACCGGCAGTTGCGGGCCATGCGGGGACCCGATTACAGCTCCTGCTACAACAGGGACAAGATTCGGGCGCGAATAGTGCTCCTTGCGATGCAATGTTCGAAGAAAACGCAGGACGCAAGACGATGAAAACGAACGGGAAGCGACGATTCCCTACATTTTCGTCAAAAAGCCGAACGCCTCCGGGCCGGCCGCAAAAACGACTGAACGAACTTCAAGTTTTCGCCGAGGAAGGACAGAGGTCCGGATTTGCACGGACCGCCCGCACCGAAAAACGACTTTATTGATAACATCAGCAAATATGATCGATTGTACGAAAATCACCGAAATAGCCAATGCCAAACTCGTCGGCACCGACCTGTTCGTAGTGGATTGCACCTGTTCGCCCGCCAACGAAGTGGAACTGCTGATCGACAGCGACACCTCGGTAGGTATCGAAACCTGCGTGGAGCTGAGCCGCGCGATCGAGGCCGAATTCGACCGCGACACGGAGGATTTCTCTCTCACGGTAGCTTCGGCAGGCATCGGCTCGGAACTCAAGCACCTCCGCCAATACCGCAAACTGATCGGCAAGCCGGTCGAAGTGCTGCTCAAAAGCGGCGTGAAGATTCTGGCGACGCTCGACGAGGCGGACCAGGAGGGACTCACCCTCTCCTACGAGGAGAAGCAGGCCGTAGAGGGTAAAAAGCGGAAACAGACGGTGCGGGTTACGCGCCGCTACCCTTTCTCAGAGATCAAATACACGAAGGAATACCTCGATTTCAAATAGTGGAAATTCAAAAATAAACAAGATAAAAAACCAATGGATAATCTTAATCTTATCAGCAATTTCGCAGAGTTCAAGGAGCTTAAAAACATCGACAAGGCCACGATGATCGGAGTCCTCGAGGACGTTTTCCGCCACGCGCTTCAGAAGCAGTTCGAGACGGACGAGAATTTCGACGTGATCATCAACCCGGAAAAGGGCGACCTGGAGATCTGGCGAAACCGTACGGTCGTGGAGGACGGCGCGGTGGAGAATCCGAACATGCAAATCGCCGTATCGGAGGTTAAGGCCATCGATCCGACCTACGAAGTGGGCGACGAATACGTCGATCCGATCAAACTTGAATCGTTCGGACGCCGGGCCGTGCTGTCGCTGCGTCAGAATCTCGCTTCGCGCATCCTCGATCTGGAGAAGGCCAACCTTTACGAAAAATATTCGGAGAAGGTCGGCGAGATCATCACCGGCGAGGTATATCAGGTATGGAAGAAAGAGGTGCTGATCCTCGACGACGAGGGCAACGAGCTGATCCTGCCCAAGACCGAGCAGATTCCCAACGACTATTACCGCAAGGGCGACACGATCAAGGCGATCGTCAAGAGCGTCGAGATGAACAACAACCAGCCGCGCATCATCCTTTCGCGCACGGCCAACCAGTTCCTCGAACGGCTCTTCGAGCAGGAGGTCCCCGAAATTTTCGACGGTCTGATCACCCTCAAGAAGATCGTCCGCATCCCCGGCGAGCGTGCCAAGGTAGCCGTCGAATCCTACGACGAACGCATCGATCCGGTCGGTGCCTGCGTCGGCATGAAGGGATCGCGCATCTACTCGATCGTCAAGGAGCTGCGCAATGAAAATATCGACGTGGTAAACTACACGACCAACCCGCAGTTAATGATCCAGCGTGCCCTGAACCCCGCGAAGATTTCGAGCATCACCATCGACGAGGAGAAGAAGACAGCTTCGGTCTATCTCAAGCCCGACCAGGTATCGCTGGCCATCGGCAAGGGCGGCCTGAACATCCGGCTTTCGAAGATGCTGACCGGCTACGATATCGATGTTTACCGCGAAATCGAGGAGGAAGACGTTGCACTCACCGAATTTGCCGACGAGATCGACGGCTGGGTGATCGACGCCCTGAAAGCCTGCGGCTGCGACACGGCCAAGAGCGTGCTGGAACTGCCCGTCGAAGAGATCGCCGCCCGTGCCGACCTGGAGCTGGAACAGGCACAGAAAGTCGTCGAGATACTGAAAGCGGAATTCGAGGAGTAATCCGTCCCATCGCACAAAAATTAAAACCGATATATGAGTAACGAAAGAAAATTAAGACTTATCCAGGTTGCCAAGGAGTTCAAGGTGGGATTGAATACCATCACGGACTTCCTGCAAAAGAAGGGTATAAAAACCGACGGTTCGCCCAATACGCTGGTGGAACCGGACGTCTATGCCGTTCTGGAGAAGGAATTCGGCGGGAGCCGAATTACCGGCAACGAACGGGAAAGCATCCGGGAGCGAATCTCCCAGAAGCAGGCTACGATCACCCTCGAAGAGGCACAGAAACAGACGCGCGAAGAGGAGCAGGAGGTAATTATCAAAAGCAACGTCATCAGCGTCAAGGACGAACTGCCCCAGCCCAAAATTCTGGGCAAAATAGATCTTTCGCCCAAGCCCAAACCGGCTCCGAAACCGGTAAGCAAACCGGCGGCAGAGCCCGTACCGGAGGCTGCGGCTCCGAAACCGCAGCCGGCACCGCAACCGGCCGCCCCCAAAACGGAAGCGGCACCTGCCTCCGAAACGGCTTCCGCAGCCAAACCCGAACCGGAAGCGGCGCCCAAGAGCGACAACATCTTCCGCCCCGCCGTGCAGACCCTCACGGGCCCGCAGGTACTCGGCACGATGGACGTATCGGGATTCACACCGGGCAACCGCCACAAACGCAAACGCTTGAGTAAAGAGAAAGTGGACGTGACCCGTACGCCGGCAGGCGGCCCCAAGCCGGGCAGCAACGGTAAATCCGCCGCACAGCCCAGCCGCGGACAAGGCCCGCAATCCAACCAACCCCGTCCGGGAGAGAACAAGAAGACCCGCAAGGACAAACTCAAAGCTCCGAAGCCCGTCGTTCGTCCCGAAATCAGCGACGAGGAGGTTTCGAAGCAGGTGAAAGATACACTGGCCCGCCTGACGTCGAAAAACGCCAAGAGCAAAGGTTCGAAATACCGCAAGGAAAAACGCGAAGCCGTAGCCGAGCGCATGAACGAAGAATTCCAGCGCGAAGAGCAGGAACGCTCCATCCTGAAGGTCACCGAATTCGTGACCGTAGCCGAGCTGGCTACGATGATGAACGTTTCGGCGACCGAGGTCATCACGGCCTGCATGAACCTGGGCCTGATGGTGTCGATCAACCAACGTCTCGACGCCGAGGCGCTCGTGGTCGTAGCCGAAGAGTTCGGCTTCAAGACCGAATTCGTATCGGCGGACATCCAGGAAGCCATCGGCGACGACGAACAGGACAGCGAGGAAGACCTCGTGCCGCGACCGCCGATCGTAACCGTCATGGGACACGTCGATCACGGTAAGACTTCGCTGCTGGACAACATCCGCAAAACCAACGTCATCGAAGGTGAGGCAGGCGGTATCACCCAGCACATCGGTGCTTACAGTGTAGAGCTGAACGGCCAGAAAATCACGTTCCTCGACACCCCCGGCCACGAGGCTTTCACCGCCATGCGCGCCCGTGGTGCCAAGATCACCGACGTAGCGATCATCATCGTAGCGGCGGACGACAACGTGATGCCCCAGACCGTCGAGGCGATCAACCACGCCCAGGCGGCAGGCGTCCCGATGGTTTTCGCCATCAACAAGATCGACAAACCCGCAGCCAACCCCGACCACATCAAGGAGCAGCTTTCGCAGATGAACTACCTCGTGGAGTCGTGGGGCGGCAAATACCAGGATCAGGAAGTTTCGGCCAAAAAGGGCCTGAATCTCGACAAACTGCTCGAAAAAGTGCTGCTCGAAGCCGAAATGCTCGACCTGAAGGCCAATCCGAACCGCCGCGCTTCGGGAGCCGTCATCGAATCGACACTCGACAAGGGCCGCGGTTACGTAGCTACGGTGCTCGTACAAAACGGTACGCTGCACATAGGCGACGTAATGCTTTCGGGCATACACACGGGCCGTGTGAAAGCGATGTTCAACGAAAACGGCCAAAAAGTGACCGAAGCTGGCCCTTCGACGCCGGTACAGGTGCTCGGTCTGAACGGTGCTCCCCAGGCAGGCGACACGTTCAACGTCATGGAGGACGACCGCTCGGCCCGTGAAATCGCCAACAAACGCGAGCAACTCCAGCGTATCCAGGGCATCATGACCCAGAAGCACGTGACGCTCGACGAAATCGGACGCCGCATCGCCATCGGATCGTTCAAGGAGCTGAATATCATCGTAAAAGGCGATGTCGATGGTTCGGTTGAGGCTATGTCGGGTTCGCTGATCAAGCTCTCGAAGGAGACCGTGCAGGTGAATGTGATCCACTCGGCCGTCGGTCAGATCTCGGAATCGGACGTTCTGTTAGCGGCGGCCTCGAATGCCATCATCGTCGGCTTCCAGGTCCGTCCGTCGGCATCGGCACGCAAGCTCGCCGAAAAGGAGGAGATCGAAATCCGCCTCTATTCGATCATCTACGATGCGATCAACGACATCAAGGATGCCATCGAAGGCATGCTCGAACCGGTGATGAAGGAAGAGATCGTCTGCTCGGCGGAAGTCATGGAGATCTTCCGAATTTCCAAAGTCGGCACCGTCGCCGGATGCGTCGTCCGCGAAGGCAAGCTGACCCGCCACACCCCGATCCGCGTGATCCGCGACGGTATCGTGATCTACACGGGCAAGCTCGGCTCGCTCAAACGGTTCAAGGACGATGTCAAGGAGGTGCTCACGGGTCAGGACTGCGGTCTGAACATCGAATCCTTCAACGACATCCGCGTAGGAGATGTCATCGAAGGTTACGAGCAAGTCGAGGTAAAACGCAACTAACCGAATGCAAGGAATCTTATCTAAAATAAGAAAAAAGAAATGAACACTCAGATTAAATTCACAACGGCAGCCGAAGCCGTGAAAGTCATCAAATCGGGTGACCATATTCACCTCAGCTCGGTCGCTTCGGCCCCCCAGTGCCTGATTAAGGCCATGTGCGAACGCGGCGCCAACCACGAATTCAAGGATGTGCACATCCACCACCTGCACACGGAAGGGCCGGCTCCCTATGCCGATCCGCAGTTCGAAGGCATCTTCCAGCTCGACTCGTTCTTCGTGGGCGGGAACGTGCGCAAAGTGACGCAGAGCGGTTATGCGGACTACATTCCCGTCTTTTTGAGCGAAACCCAGAAGCTCTATCGCAGCGGCACGGTACCTTGCGACGTAGCGATGATCCAGGTATCGACGCCCGACAAACACGGCTACGTTTCGCTCGGCACCTCGGTCGATGCGACCCTGGCAGCCGTGGAAACGGCTCGCACGGTGATCGCGGTGGTGAACAAGCACGTTCCCCGTTCGTTCGGCGACGCGATGATCCACTCGTCGAAAATCGACCTCTTCGTACAGGACGATACCCCGCTGGAAGAGGCGCATTTCACCGAACCCAACGAGATCGAAACCCGCATCGGCAAGCACTGCGCGGCCCTGATCGAAGACGGTGCGACGCTTCAGATGGGTATCGGCGCTATTCCGAATGCGGTTCTGGCACAGCTCGGCAACCATAAGAACCTGGGTATCCATACCGAAATGTTCGCCGACGGCGTTCTCCCGCTGGTGGAGAAGGGTGTCATCAACGGCGAAGCGAAGAACATCGACAAGGGCAAGATGGTTTCCACCTTCCTGATGGGTTCGCAGCGGGTTTACGACTTCATCGACGACAACCCGGGCGTACTGATGATGGACGTGGGATACACCAACGATCCGTTCATCATCGCCAAGAACGACCGCGTAACGGCCATCAACTCGGCACTCCAGGTGGATATCACCGGTCGAGGTTTGCGCCGATTCGCTGGGCACGAAATTCTATTCGGGCGTCGGCGGCCAGATAGACTTCATCTACGGCGCTTCGCTGTCGAAAGGCGGCAAGGCGATTATCGCCATGCCTTCGGTGACCAACAAAGGCATCTCGAAGATCGCTCCGGAACTGACCTGCGGCGCAGGCGTGGTAACCACCCGCAACCACATCCACTGGTTCGTCACCGAAAACGGCGCCGTCAATCTCTACGGCAAAAGCCTGCAGGAGCGTGCGCGGCTGATCATCTCGATCGCCGATCCTTCGGCCCAGGAATCCCTGGACCGGGCAGCATTCGAGCGCTACGGACAGCACCACCACTACGTGAAAAACTACATGGGCAAATAATAACCGCCCCTCGAAATGAAAAGCGTCCCTTCACGGGACGCTTTTTTGCATATATACGCACATTCGTATCCAATCGACACAAGGCCGCATCGGACAGGATAGGAAAATGACGGAACGAACGTTACCGCGCAGGCTTATGCAGTCCGAAACGCTCGGCGACGGCGTTGCGGTATTTCCGGGAAACTTCGAGAGTGACCCGCTCTATGGTCACATCCGTCATAGTGACCCGGGACACCCGCTCGGCATTGACCAGCCAAGCACGGTGGATGCGTATGAACCGATCGTCCAACAAACGCTCCCACTGCGAAATCCGGGTTCGCGTAGGATAGAGCCCGCCGTCCGCCGTGTGCAGAAACACTTCCGTGTCGTTGGATTCGACATAGAGCAATTCGCCGACCGGAAGCGTCACCTTGCGGCGCTCCGAGATGAAGCTCACTGTTTCCATCCGCGGCAACCGCGCTTTTATCCAGCGGTCCAGCAGCCTCTCGGGGATAAGGACCGCAGCCAGCAGCAACCCGATGAAAACCGGATTGTAGAAAAGAACGTGGAAAACCATCCCGTCACCGGGCAACCAACCGCTCCAGATATAGCGATGCGCCAACAGCAACGCCAGCCATTCGATGACCAGTATGCCACCCGCAACGCCGGCGACCGCCACGGCCCGACGGTTCGAAGCACGCAGCGCCCCCGGCAACGACAGTTTGGCGCAGAACATCCCGGGCAACATCGTCGTCGAAAGGAACACCCCCTGCCGAAACTCATACCCGCAGCTCGCCATCACCGAAGCGAGCATCAGTACCACCACGCACCAATAGCCGATCATCACCGAATGTCTCATATCCGTCGTTTTCGCACAAAGGCCCGCAACAGACCGCGTCCAGTCGGCGAAACCGAACACCGGAGTACGCCCTGCAGCAGCCGTTTATTGCAAATTTAGCAAAATTCCGGTCGCAACGCAACCTCTCCGGGACGCAACAGCGGCTTTCGACCGGCAAAGAGCGGGATTCGACATTGGATTTGCAGCCGAGTCTCCCTACCTTTGCAATAGGATCGATCCACTCAATGTCAAACCTAAAATCATTACGCAATGAAACGACTGCTTGCAACCGGCCTACTGCTTCTGCTGGCCTCGGTCCCGCTCTTCGCACAGGAAAAGGTCGCCATCGTACCGCCTCCGTCCGCCGACACATCGGCTGCGGCCGATGCCGAATCGACATCGGCGACACCCGGCGAGAAAACCGCCCTCCCGTCCGCCCAAGAGATCACCCGCACATTACCGACCGAACCGGGGAAAGAGCCCCAACTGAACGAGCATGAGATCGCCATTCTGAATCCCGAAACACAAGAGTGGGAGGTCAGCGAATTTGCAATATCGGAAAGCCGACATTCACCGGCCGATCTCTACCTGGAAGGCGGCTACGGCTGGATGACCGCACTCACCCTCTGTCTGATCGCCATGCTCTTCTGCACATGGAAAGCGCCGCGCTGGATCAAGGAGCTCGGATTGCTGGCCTGCACCCTCGGAGTGTTGAGTATGATGATCGGCTTTTACTCCATTCTCCAAATCATCCAGACAACCGGATACTCCGTCACATTCACGCTGCTCTCGGGCGGTCTGCGCGTGGCGTTCATCGCTCCGATCTACGGCCTGATTATCTACGCACTGTCGCTGCTGCTGCGCATCGCCGTAAAACCGCGCATCTGACTCTCCGGCCCGTGCGGGTCGTACCGGGGACATCGATCTTCGGCACGACCCGCACCTGCCACAGCAAAGACGAGTCCCGGGGCAAGCCGAGCACCTCGTACCGCACTCCGGCACCGGACACGCACCGACACGGGCCGCGTGACACAGCTCGATGCAAAATCCCGGACAGATATCCGCATCCCCCGAAACCGTCCTGCCGCAACACCGACGAATTACCGACTATACGACCGCACAATGAGCAAAGCAGCAACGAATCCCCCGATCGCATTGCCGCGACAGGGCGATCGACTTGTTCCGGCATTTGAACGCGACCGCCCCTGCATACCGGTTGAAATGCCGGCCCCTGTCGCCTCCCGGAAACAGAAAAGCCTGCTTCCCAGCAGACTTTTCCACACACAATCTTTAACAAATAAAATTTCTTGGCAAAAATTTTTCTAACCTTTCATCAACCCTATTAACACTTATCCCTTTTCACAATACAAAGATCGTTCTATTCATTATCTTTCACAATCGCCCTGAATCGGCTAAAAAACACAGAAAACCATCCCCATTACAAGGGATAAGCCACTAAAAGCCTCCTTTGGAGAGCAGTATAAATCCATAAGACCCTCTGACGCCGCGATAGACCTCTCAAAAAAATCACCTCGCCGCAAGACACAACTTACAGACGATAATACCCGGATAATTCTTTATGCTCCCCCTCAAAGTTCCCCTATATCCCTACCTGTCCCTATTAGACAACCGTAAAACTCCGGCCGAAATCGGATCGTGTATTTTACATCGAGAGCGTATCGAGATTATGTTGGAACGCCTCCCAATAACGCCCCACCTGATAACCATCGACAAACCCATGATGGAAACTTACAGCCACAGGCATCGTACGGCGTCCCTGCATATCGACCATTATCTTTCCGAATACCGACAAAGGGATATTCTCGCCTGCATTCTGCGGAAACTGGAACTGTAACCCTGTGAAGCTATACCACGGATTCACACTTATAACAAACGTGTCCTTCTCGGAATCGGCTCCGTACGCATCTCCCTCGCCCCGCATCGCGGCTGCAATGATCCCTCGCGCTTCAGCGACGAACTCCTCCAGCGTATCATTATAGGGAATGATAACCGATGCAAAGGAGTGATCCTCACGCGCAACCGCCGTATTGAGCCTGATCCGATCATATAGCCAGACCTTTCCATCGACCTGCCTGTACCTCAATGCCTCAATGGAATTGACAGCCCGTATCGAAGCGTACATCGCATAGTGCGAAAACTTGATACCCAGCGCTTTCGCCCGAATATACGCTTCCGTTACATCGACCTGCGATGTAACACTGTAATAAGGATTGGCGAAATCCCGGAAAAAAAGATAGTTCTCCCGACGATTCCAATTATCAATATCTACCGGATGTTTCATAGTCGCACATAATTATCCCCAAACTTACAAAACATACGGAATTATCCGCGAGTTTTTCGGCGAATAATATGGATCATACATTCAAACCGGCCCGTGGCAGCGAGCGGCATCTTTACCGATCGTCCTCGGTCCCGATTCCATATCGACATATACTCGTCCTTTCCACAATTTTTTTGGAAACAGCAAACTCCGGACTATATGGGATATAGTTGGGTCAGATAATCTGTTTACCAATAAACAAAGTATAGGAAACGATTTGACCGTCGGGTTTTTGAACGGTATATGTAGTTTTCTCCCGAAGTTCCAAACCTTTTCGTTGCTCTTCCCAGGTTATTTCTTTGACAGGACGATTATTTATGGCTACAATTATATCACCGATTTCGATACCGGCTTGCTCCGCGACTCCTCCTTTATATAGGCCATTGACAATCCAGCCACCGCAAATATCCGTACGGTCACCAGTAACCATATGCGTCACCGACGATTGGGCGTAGGTACCCTGATTCTCATTGCGTTTGACCCATACAGAAGAACTTACCGGATCCAAAACAATGTCGTAGAGCGACCAGATCTCATTACCTATTATACCTATATAGGGTCTGTCCGACGATAATGCCCCCTTTTCATTGAGCGAGTAATCTATCACGATATTTTCGAGCGTATCGACCATACAGAATTTTGCAGCCCTTATCGTAACCTCCTCAGAACCGCCGCCGATACCTCCGGCCTGCGTACGAAAAATATGCCTTCGGCACATCCATAAAATTGAATGCAGACGCCGTTTCATTCGTGAGAATAATCGTGGAGCCGCACCCTAAATCCATTCTAAACCAACCCTCCAGGCTATTTTCATCGTCGATTTGCAGCGTCGCCTTTACATCGATACGGTTATCCTCGAATCGAGCGTCGAGTTTTACATAATTATCGAGCTGTTCAGCTAACAACGGTTCTTTTAACTGGCGCAAATAGCTCTCGCTGAAATTGATTTCCAGAGGATTCATCAATAGATGAGTATTACCTAACAAGCCGTCAGTGTGCCTCCCGAGGAGATCACGCAACTTAATTATAGGTGTAATCTCGTTTTGGTATTCCCTCGCCCCGCAATGGACTGTAATCGGATCGATGAATATTTCTATGCGTTCAGGCTCGCCATTCCCCGCACCTCCCATTTTAGCCTTACCTTTTCGTCCGAAAGCGTTTTGCAGATTTTTGAGTTTCAAATAATCTTCGTCGAGATAGAGAAAGTCAGCTCCTGTATCGTAAATAAGGGTAACGGGAATAGTATCATTCAAGGTCGATTGCAGGTACAGATGTCCGTCGAAAACAAACGGAATAGCTCCCTCAGGAACAGCAGCAATGCTTTTCAACGAAAATAAAGCAGAGAAAAAACAAACTAAACAAAATATTTTCTTCATAACCGAATCTATTTTTCAGCATCTATCTCTAAATGGCCCCATCTAAGAAACGCTATATTGATTTTATTTCAAGACAATTTAACGAATTCTCTCTATTTTTCAAACGATATTCAGCTCATTAACAGGATTTCGGATTCGGGCGCCATCATTCCCGGCTTTTGGCTGCGTTTATAAACCGCCCCCCCACTACGAATACGTGCTGTAAAGCGTATGCCCACGCCAACCTCCAGGCACAAAATATCAACCTCTAAACCGACATAACCCTCCTTGGCAGGCTCTGCCGCTGAGAGCCAACCGCACGAGGGGAAGGGACACGCAAGCCCGCGAAAAAGAAAGCCGGACCCTTGTTCGGGGATCCGGCTTGAAGAGGCGGCTACCTACATTCTCCCACGCGCGTAGCGCAGTACCATCGGCGTTAGTGAGCTTAACTTCTCTGTTCGGAATGGGAAGAGGTGGAACCTCACTGCTATAACCACCTAAAAGAACTTTTGCTCCAATATATCGGAACTATGCGAATATATCTTTTCGATATATAATCCGTCGCATCCGGTAAATTTGACACGTACAGGAGATGAGATAAAGATTCGAAAAAGAAAGCCTATCGGGTAATTAGTACTGCTCGGCTTTGACATTGCTGTCTTTACACCTGCAGCCTATCAACGTAGTAGTCTCCTACGCCCCTCAAGGGAAGACTTATCTTGGGGATGGCTTCGCGCTTAGATGCTTTCAGCGCTTATCCAGACCGAACGCGGCTACTCGGCAGTACACTTGGCAGCATAACCGATACACCGGAGGTTCGTCCAACTCGGTCCTCTCGTACTAAAGTCAGGACCCCTCAATCTTCCTACGCCCGCAACAGATAGAGACCGAACTGTCTCACGACGTTCTGAACCCAGCTCGCGTGCCACTTTAATCGGCGAACAGCCGAACCCTTGGGACCTTCTCCAGCCCCAGGATGTGACGAGCCGACATCGAGGTGCCAAACCGCCGCGTCGATATGAGCTCTTGGCGGCGATCAGCCTGTTATCCCCGGAGTACCTTTTATCCTTTGAGCGATGGCCAGTCCACACAGAACCACCGGATCACTATACCCTACTTTCGTACCTGGTCGACTTGTATGTCTCACAGTCAAGCGCCCTTATGCTATTGCACTCCGCGCACGGTTACCATTCGTGCTGAGGGTACCTTGGGAAGCCTCCGTTACGCTTTTTGGAGGCGACCACCCCAGTCAAACTACCCACCAAACGGTGTCCCCTTCGCAGGGTTAGAACTCAAATACACAAAGGGCCGTATTTCAACGTCGGCTCCGCGACCACTGGCGTGCCTGCTTCAAAGCCTCCGGCCTATCCTACACATTGTGTACCCAAATTCAGCGTTAAGCTATAGTAAAGGTTCACGGGGTCTTTTCGTCCCGTTGCGGGTACCCGGCATCATCACCGGGACTACAATTTCACCGAGCTCACGGTTGAGACAGTACCCAAATCATTACACCATTCGTGCGGGTCGGAACTTACCCGACAAGGAATTTCGCTACCTTAGGACCGTTATAGTTACGGCCGCCGTTTACTGGGGCTTCGATTCAATGCTTCTCTTGCGATGACATCCCCTCTTAACCTTCCAGCACCGGGCAGGTGTCGGGCCCTATACGTCTTCTTTCGAATTTGCAGAGCCCTGTGTTTTTGATAAACAGTCGCCTGGACCTTTTCGCTGCGCCCTACTTTCATAGGGACCCCTTTTCCCGAAGTTACGGGGTTAATTTGCCTAGTTCCTTAACCGTGATTCACTCGAGCACCTTAGGATACTCTCCTCGACCACCTGTGTCGGTTTACGGTACGGGTAACATATACTATAACTTAGAAGATTTTCTCGGAAGTTTACTTGGGTGCTCTATCAAATTGCCCGTAGGCTCTCTGTACTGTCGGGGTTTCAGCAAGGACTAACTCTTAATCTGCCCCTATACCTACGCCCTTTAACCACCTATTCCGTCAGGTGGCGGCACTTACGTTCCTTCGTCTCTCCATCGAGGTATATGTTAGTATCGGAATATTAACCGATTGTCCATCGAGATCGCCGTTCGGCTTACCCTTAGGACCCGACTAACCCCGATCCGATTAGCGTTGATCGAGAAACCTTGGTCTTGCGGTGTGCGGGTTACTCTCCCGCATTATCGTTACTCATGCCTACATTTGCTTTTCCATACGCTCCACAATTCCTCACGAAACTGCTTCGACGCTGAATGGAATGCTCCCCTACCGCGCTCTCGCGCCCAGAACTTCGGTGATATGCTTGATGCCCGTTTATTATCCACGCTCTGTCGCTCGACTAGTGAGCTGTTACGCACTCTTTGAATGAATAGCTGCTTCCAAGCTAACATCCTAGCTGTCTCTGCAACAAAACATCGTTAGATCAACTTAGCATATTCTTCGGGACCTTAGTTGCTGGTCTGAGTTGTTCCTCTTTTGCGACTGGACATTAGCACCCAGTCACTCACTGCTGTAAATCATACTACTGGCATTCGGAGTTTGTCAGGATTTGGTAGGCGGTGAAGCCCCCTGCATCCAATCAGTAGCTCTACCTCCAGTAGACTCTTTATTAAAACGCTGCTCCTAAAAGCATTTCGGGGAGTACGAGCTATTTCCCAGCTTGATTAGCCTTTCACCCCTACCCTCAGCTCATCCGGAAGCTTTTCAACGCTTATTCGTTCGGTCCTCCAGTTGGTTTTACCCAACCTTCAACCTGCTCAAGGGTAGATCGCAAGGTTTCGCGTCTACAACCACTAACTAAACGCCCTGTTCAGACTCGCTTTCGCTTCGGCTCCGTGCATCCTTGCACTTAACCTCGCTAGTGATTAGTAACTCGTAGGCTCATTATTCAATAGGCACGCCGTCACAGCACGAAGCTGCTCCGACCGGTTGTAAGCGTATGGTTTCAGGTTCTATTTCACTCCCCTGTTCGGGGTTCTTTTTCACCTTTCCTTCACAGTACTGGTCCACTATCGGTCTCTTGGGAGTATTTAGCCTTACCGGGTGGTCCCGGCTGATTCTGACAGGATTCCTCGTGTCCCGCCATACTCAGGATACTGCTATCGCATAACAAACTTACCTGTACGAGCCTTTCACTCTCTATGGATGGACTTTCCAGACCATTCCAGTTCATTGTTAATTGAATATTGCAGTCCTACAACCCCGATATTGCCGTAACAATATCGGTTTGGGCTTCTTCCATTTCGCTCGCCGCTACTTTGGAAATCGATGTTTCTTTCTTTTCCTCCTCCTACTTAGATGTTTCAGTTCAGAGAGGGTTAGCTCACCTCGCGGTGTGACAGGTCTTACCTGCCGGGTTGTCCCATTCGGATATCTGCGGATCGAGTCTCGTTTGCAAATCCCCGCAGCTTTTCGCAGCTTACCACGTCCTTCTTAGCCTCCAAGAGCCTAGGCATCCCCCATACGCCCTTACTTACTTTTTTTCCGCTATGCATACCCTATTGTATATGCATAGCCTATATCTCATCTCCTTAATCGTGTCAATGAACGATGCAAACCCGAAGTTTGCGTTGAACAGCACCGCAGTTTCGCTCTGCTACGCCTTACGCGTGTGCTGTTAGAACTTTCTTTGAAGAATCAAGCAACTTACCTTTGAAATAAAGCTCCAGAAAGGAGGTGTTCCAGCCGCACCTTCCGGTACGGCTACCTTGTTACGACTTAGCCCCAGTCACCAGTTTGCCCTAGGTCGCTCCTTGCGGTCACGAACTTCAGGCACCCCCGGCTCCCATGGCTTGACGGGCGGTGTGTACAGGCCCGGGAACGTATTCACCGCGCCATGGCTGATGCGCGATTACTAGCGAATCCAACTTCATGGAGGCGGGTTTCAGCCTCCAATCCGAACTGAGATAGGCTTTCGAGATTCGCATCCCATCGCTGGGTAGCTGCCCTCTGTACCTACCATTGTAACACGTGTAGCCCCGGACGTAAGGGCCGTGCTGATTTGACGTCATCCCCACCTTCCTCTCGGCTTACACCGGCAGTCCCGCCAGAGTGCCCAGCTTCACCGATGGCAACTAACGGTAGGGGTTGCGCTCGTTATGGGACTTAACCCGACACCTCACGGCACGAGCTGACGACAACCATGCAGCACCTAGTTTCGCGCCCCGAAGGGAAATCCTCTTTCAAGAATCGTCGCTAACTTTCAAGCCCGGGTAAGGTTCCTCGCGTATCATCGAATTAAACCACATGTTCCTCCGCTTGTGCGGGCCCCCGTCAATTCCTTTGAGTTTCATTCTTGCGAACGTACTCCCCAGGTGGATAACTTATCGCTTTCGCTTAGTCACCGACTGTGTATCGCCGACAACGAGTTATCATCGTTTACTGCGTGGACTACCAGGGTATCTAATCCTGTTTGCTCCCCACGCTTTCGTGCCTCAACGTCAGATATAGTTTGGTAAGCTGCCTTCGCAATCGGTGTTCTGTATGATCTCTAAGCATTTCACCGCTACACCATACATTCCGCCTACCGCAACTACTCTCTAGCTCAACAGTATTAGAGGCACGTTCAGGGTTGAGCCCCGAAATTTCACCTCTAACTTATCAAACCGCCTACGCACCCTTTAAACCCAATAAATCCGGATAACGCTTGAATCCTCCGTATTACCGCGGCTGCTGGCACGGAGTTAGCCGATCCTTATTCGTACGATACTTTCAGACAGATACACGTATCTGCGTTTACCCTCGTACAAAAGCAGTTTACAACTCATAGAGCCGTCATCCTGCACGCGGCATGGCTGGTTCAGACTTGCGTCCATTGACCAATATTCCTCACTGCTGCCTCCCGTAGGAGTCTGGTCCGTGTCTCAGTACCAGTGTGGGGGGTTAACCTCTCAGTCCCCCTATGTATCGTCGCCTTGGTGAGCCGTTACCCCACCAACTAGCTAATACAACGCATGCCCATCTCTAACCATCGGAATTTTCAACCATAAAAGATGCCTTCTATGATATTATGGGGTATTAGTACCAATTTCTCAGTGTTATCCCCCTGTTAAAGGTAGGTTGCATACGCGTTACGCACCCGTGCGCCGGTCGCCACCATAGATATTGCTATCCATTATGCTGCCCCTCGACTTGCATGTGTTAAGCCTGCCGCTAGCGTTCATCCTGAGCCAGGATCAAACTCTCCATTGTATAAAATGTTTTTGTTAAATCTTAGCTCCAATCTCAAAGGTATTGTTTGAAATCACTCTCGTATGAGAGTGGATAAAAACTTGCTGCTCAATATCTTCAAAGAACGTTGTTCTATATATTTCTATTTAGAACGATTCTGTTTTTCATCGGATCGCCTCTTTCGAGCTCTCCTTCTCTCCTCTCATTTTTCAGTCGGAAAGTGAGTGCAAAGGTAAAGCACTTTTTTCAAACTTCCAAATTTTTCGAGAAGAAAATTTCAAAAAAAACTTTTTCAGAACTTGTCGCTGTGAGTTGTGTTTCTCTCTCAAAGCGGTTGCAAAGATAAGGGCATTTGCTCTAATTATCCAAATATTTTTCACTCTTTTTTCACACTATTTTCGCCGAATCGTCACACTTGACTAAACATCAACATATTACATCGAAAACTTTTTCAGGTGCAAAACCTGCCTCCACTCCATCCAGCCCGAAAATAGATGGAAAACACACGTTCGAGCAAAATAAGAACACAAGGTCGGGAAAGACAAATCCGCTCGAAATCCCCGACAACAATCCCCGCCATTTCACTCCTCAAGGAATAAATAAACACAAAAATTCTGGCTTTACCACTCCTTCAGAAATATTTCCGACAAAGTTTTTCCAGCTTTTCTCACCCCCAATGCTGTTGTTCCTGCCGTTCAATATAAATATCATCACAAACGGCAGCTACAAAATTCGGTGGTTTCTCCCAATAATTTTCGATTCATTCTTCCCGTTTGTACGCAGGCACACCGGTTATTCCACCAAATTCAGCAAAAAAATATGGACAACAACCACAAAAACTCACTACGCAACCGAAAATTAACCGAATACCTACACAGCAATACCTGATTTATATCTCGACATACCGCCCTTCCTTCACCCTGAAGCTGCCCGACATCCTCCCTTCCGAAAGAGATTTAGCTTGCCCAAACTATAAGTTGCCGCCAAAATCAGCGACAAAACAGTCGTGACAGCTAAAAATATATAACTGTCCAACGATAAATACTCTGAAAATTACTCTTATCTCGAAAGGCAATAGAAGGAGATTCGACAATCCTTACATGCAAGTTGGCAAGTTGCCTCACTCTACTCCATCTTTCGCTATCTTCGGAAGAACAAGCTACGGTTGTATGCTCAAATAAATTTGGCTCGCCCCCGCTTTTCACTATCTTTGCAGAAGATAGGATGTGACTCGGCAATCTTTGCGTGCATGCCCGCACGACTGCACCCTCTTTTTACTGCCTTTGACTGCGCGATCACCCTTAACTTATAATGTTCCGATGAAAACGCTTATATATATTATAGGTATATTTTTCCTGCTGACCTCCTGCTATCAGCAGGAATTTCACCCGGAATCGGGAGATTTGATCTTCCAGGTCGGGATCGCCGGCGGAATGACGGAAGCCATCGCCGATGCGACAGGCGGGGAGTCCGATCTTTCGTTCACCCATGTAGGAATCATCACGGTCGAACCGGACGGTATTTATGTGCTGGAAGCAAAGTCCGAGCCTGGGGTGACGATGACTCCGCTGCAAAAATTCCTCGATTCGTCCGCTACAATCGAAGGCCGTCCGGCTGCAGCGATAGCCCGCATAACTCTTCCCGAACGCAGGGAGCTGGCGACCCGGGCGATCGGCGAAGCCAAAAAGTATCTGGGCCAACCCTACGACGACTCCTTTCTACCCCATAACGGCAAAATGTATTGCAGCGAACTGGTTTGGGAATGTTATTTGACCGGCCCCAAAAGCGAACATCTTTTCACAGCCCGGCCGATGAATTTCCGCACGGCCGACGGTCGGTTGCCGCAATTCTGGATCGACCATTTCGCAGCAATGGACGAACCGATACCGGAAGGGGTCCCGGGCACGAATCCCCAAGACATGTCCCGGGAAAAATTTCTGAAGATCGTATATCGATATTGGCAATAACCCGAAAACCCGATAAAAACTGAGATCTCCGACACGTCGATCTCCACAACCGAATTCTCCGGACCGTCATCGCACCCAAAAGCCAGCATCCCAAAAATTACAGAATAAGAATTATGAGGTTCCGGCCCAATATAGGTAAAATAGCTGAAGCAGAAAACGTCCGTCTTATAACGACCGACCGCTACCACGACAAACAGCCCTGCAAAATGGACTGAAATGCCGACCCTACCTCTCCTTAAACCAATCGTTATGTATCTTATTCCTGATGATTTCAGTCCGGAACGGCTGAAGGGAAAAACCATCGAACAGGTCTGTTATTCGATCAATCAAATCGGATTGTTCTAGGAAAATGGAAATATTCAGATTATGGGATCGTTTTCATTCTCCCGCAACGGGAGAACCCATGTGTACGAAGAGATTTATCCCGTCACCGAAGATCCGGGATTATTATGTCTGTTGCAGCAACAAATAACAGATGCGAACATTTCCAGTGCAAGAGATTCTTTGTCGTTATATTTCAGCAACCAATCGGTACTGGTTCTTCACTCCAATCCCCATTTTGAATCATTCATTATAGACGATCGAATCATCGTATGAAGCGGGCGCAGCAAGTAAACAACTGAAAAAGAACAGATGGGGAAAATTACATTTCCTCGCCCTGCTCTCCTGAAAAACCATGAATTTTCGCGCTGTTTCAGAACAAACAAAAACTCATTACGACAGCCTCCTTACCGAAGGAATTACCTGCAAAACCATACCTCGGAATCAGGCGCGGAATTTCTGCGGGGGGGGGCAATTTTGCGCCCGAATCGTTCCGTCGTTGAGAAACGCGACGTAATCGAAATCGTCGAGATAACGCCGTCCCGACAGACCGTTATAATCCAAGATCCGGCCCGGCACGAAAGAATCCAACGAACGCATCTTGAAAATCGACGGGCTTTGCAACGGCAATGTTTCGTAGGCCAGGATCACTTTGCGCGGTATCGGCAGCCGTTCGAAACGCTCCAAAAGGCCCTCATCGAGCTTCGCCGCCTGCATGACTACGCACAGGTTGTCGAAATCAAGACGACCGCTGCGCTCGAGCCATTTTTCCCGGGCCTCTTCGAAAGAGCGGTAATGCAGAAAATGGATCTTTATATCGGGCAGCGTGCCGTTTCCTTTCAGCATACCGACGGGATAGCGACGCGCCCCCTCGTACGCATAGGGACATTCGCACAGTTCCGCCTGCGAATAATAGCGCAAATCCGCCACATAGTCGATAAAATCCCCGCAGGATTCGAAGAACAGATTGACCGTCGGGGAATTGAAACGCAGCCGCAGGTCGTGCGCCATAACACCGCCCACACAATCCAGCGAAAGGATCGACGGGGCGAGATTGGTCAATCGCCGCACCAGCCGTTTGCGGTAAAACGAATGCCTCACCGCGATTATCTTTTTACGCCACCAGGTTGTTATACCCGTTAAAAACCCCCGAGAGTTTCGTCCCATATATATACAAAATTATTACGCGATTCTTTCTACTATTATGTCCGTGTTTTCCCGCAACAGAGCCAACAATTGATTGTTGTCACTGCCGGGTTTGGCCTTGACCACCATCGTAACCCGGTAGGTTATTCCATCGCCGCCCACGACCTGCGGCACGACTTCGTACGACACGACCATATAACCGTCCGTCCGTATCCGGTCCAGCGTGTCCGCTACACCGGTCCGGTCCGATGCCGAAAATACGACCACCATCCGGCGCGATCCGAGCGAACGGAAAACCAGACTCAACCCCTCCAGCGCGACGAGCGTCAGGATCGTTGCGGCAAGAGCCAGCCACGACATTCCGGCGCCTGCGGTCAAACCGATACCGGCCGTAGCCCACAGACTCGCAGCCGTCGTCAGTCCCCGCACGATCTGGTGGTTGAAGATGATCGTACCGGCCCCGATGAAACCGATACCGCTCACCACCTGCGCCGCGATACGGCTCGGATCGAGCGACACACCGTCATGCGTCAAAATCTCCGAAAAGCCGTACTGCGAAACGATCATCATGAGCGCACTCCCCAGCGAAACGAGAAAATGGGTTCTGAAACCCGCCTCTTTCTCCCGGTACTCCCGGTCCAGACCGATTATCGTTCCGAATATCGCAGCCAGCACCAGACGCCAGACAAAATCCCATATCATCGTATTTTCCATACCCGTCATCGTTCAATTTCGATAGGCAACTATTCATCCCTGTACCACGACCGCTTTCCTGCCGATTTCGGCGATCGGTCACAACTCCGCGGCCCTTTTTCAATGCGGCCTACCCCCACAACACCTCGCAAGGGAGTTCGAAGAAAAGTCGAAATATCGGTAGGTTTCGAACCTGTGCCGATCGGTACATCAAAATATATTATTGTGGTGCAAATATACGAAATTTGAATCCGCAGCCAAGAAAAAAGACCGGCAAAATCCTCGTCGTCACCGGCCAGGCTTACGAAAATATCCGCCAGAATACCCAACGGGTTCTCCCGCCGATAAAACCGGAAACGAATACTTTCCAGGCGGCACACGATACGGACCGGCATATATCCGATGCCCTTCGCCGGCACCCCCGCAGATCCCCGGGATATTCGTACGGCTCCGCCCGCCTCTTCTCAAGAGTCCCGATTTTTACCCATAACCGCCATACAGATAACTTTTTCACCCCGGCAGAATGACAGAATAAAAAACTTTTCGTATCTTTGTGGGCTATGTATAACTAAACTAACTATTACCGACATGCCTAAAATGAAAACCAATGCCGCTGCAAAGAAGCGTTTTTCTTTCACCGGCACAGGAAAGATCAAGCGCAAACACGCTTATCACAGTCACATCCTGACCAAAAAATCGACTAAACAAAAGCGTAACCTGTGCTATTCGGGCACCGTTTCCGCTGCCGATGAGGCAAAGATCAAGAATCTGCTGGTGAAATAATTCATCGGGCCGGATTCGCAATTTTATTAATCAAGGGACAAATCAGCCCCGAAGAACGTGAGAGAATCACGTCGCTGACAGTCCGTCAAAAACTTATTTACTATGCCACGTTCAGTCAACGCTGTTGCGTCACGCGCAAGGAGAAAAAAAGTTTTGAAACTTGCCAAGGGTAACTTTGGTTCAAGGGGAAACGTATGGACCGTAGCCAAAAACACGGTCGAGAAGGGTTTGCAGTATGCTTACGCACACCGCCAGCTCAAGAAGAGAACATTCCGCAGCCTGTGGATCATGCGTATCAACGCAGCCGTCCGCGCGCAGGGAATGACCTATTCGCAATTTATCGGCAAACTCAACGCCAAGGGCATCGTCCTCAACCGCAAGGTTCTGGCCGATCTGGCAATGAACGAGCCGAAGGCATTCGAAGCAATAGTTAATGCAGTAAAATAGCAGGCGCCGTCCGTCGGCATCGATGCCGACGTTACGAAGGCCATGCAGTTGTCGAAATCCGCGGAGCGATCCGGGACTTCTCCGACCGCAAATCAGGCGGGCAACGATCGAAAGACCGTTCCCGCCTGAATCTTTATCCCCTTTCCTGCCCCGGATTCGTTTCCAATTCGGACGACCGCAGCAGGACGATAACGATAGCCGGAAAAATACCAATGAAATCGCTTCCCGGACATAACTGTCTTCACCGAGCCCCCCGACAGAAACGTTTTTTCAGCCGGAGATAGCACCGACCGCCCTAAAGTTTTCAGACCGCAGCCTATGGTGGCTGCGGTCTGAAAATGACTTATGGAAAAATGGGCGAAAAGTTACGTCTAATCCACCGACGATGCCTTCGTCTTCGCCTCTTTGGGTTGAAAATCGATCTGATAGAATTTGAATTCGGGCTTAGTGATAGCGCCCGTCGCAGCGTCGATACCCCAGCCGAGAACATCGAGCAGATTTATAACCGATACGGCGTTAAAGTTTTTGTTTATAATGATCGGGGAGGCCGTATAGTTCGGTGATTCGATCTTTACGACTGTTTCGTCGAAACCTCTTCGTATTTTTGTCGTATAGGGAAAAGTGACATTGGTGTGTTTAAGCCCATCGATTGTCAGAGTAGCCTCTTCGGAAATCTCTCCGTCAAAAGTAACTTTGGCTTTCGAACCACAGAAAATAGAGGCACAAGAACTCATCAACAACCCGACGCAAATCAATGTAATAAACGGTTTCATTGTTTAGCATAAATAATTCCGTGTCCCCTCGGTATGGTTTATTTACAGGTTGAAATAGAAATATAAAAAAGCGTGGGACAGAACTTATTATTTGCTTCTGAGGTATTCGACTACCTGTACGTCAAATAAATGAGTAAAGCCCACGCTGGTGCGTGAGCGTTCACACTTTACTCTTGACGTACTTTTGAAATTGTCGAAGTTTCAGAAGCAAGAAATAAAGCTAACGCTTTTATATGTATGTACCGACACTTTTCGTGCGTGAACGGTACGGGAAATCAAAAAAGCTATTATCGTTATCTATTCATAGGCAAATGATATTAAAAATTTCAGATATACAAATATAAACAAAATTTCTTAAAAATAGCTTTAAGCCAAAAGCATAACACCACAATTTTCAGCAGATCAACCTCCGAACGATACAGATCATATTATCTGCAAAGAGAAGCAAAAGAGCTTAAACAAGTTTGGCTTATCTCTTACCCTTCATTATCTTTGTAGAAGATAGGATGCGCCTCGGAAAAACTATGGGCAAGTTCTCGATTTCTCGCGGTTTTCACTATATTTGTTCTATTAAGACTAATTACTATGGAATCACTCAAGGAACTCTATAAAATCGGTACCGGACCCTCGAGCAGTCATACGATGGGTCCCAAGAAGGCAGCCGAAGCATTCGTCAAACGGGCTTCCGATGCCGACCGGTACAAGGTAACGCTGTACGGATCGCTGGCAGCTACCGGCAAAGGGCACATGACCGACGTGGCGATCCTCTCCGTGCTGGAGCCCGTGGCTCCAACCGAAATCGTCTGGCGTCCCGACATCTCCCTGCCGTTCCACCCCAACGGCATGCGTTTCGAAGCCTTCAAAGCGGAAAAACCCGTGGACGAATGGGTGATTTACAGCGTCGGCGGGGGCGCTCTGGCCAACGAGGAAACCGCCAAGAATCCTCCTGCCAACATCTATCCCATGACCCATATTTCCGAGATTCTGGAGTGGTGCAACCGCGAGGGGCAAACCTTCTGGGAGTATGTCGAAGAGTGCGAAGGCCCCGGAATTTGGGATTATCTCGATGAGATCTGGACCGCCATGTGCGAAACCATCGTGCGGGGTCTGACTGCCGAAGGAGTCCTTCCGGGTGGACTCAAAGTTTCCCGCAAGGCCAGCACCTACCTGGTCAAGGCCGAGAGCTACACCGACTCGTTGCGCTCCCGCGCCAAGCTGTATGCCTACGCCCTCGCCACAGCCGAGGAAAACGCTTCGGGCGGCACCGTCGTCACGGCTCCGACCTGCGGATCGAGCGCCGTCATGCCTGCAGTACTCTATCATCTGGTGAACACGCGCAACTTTTCGCGTCTGCGCATCCTGCGTGCCCTGGCCACGGGCGGACTGTTCGGCAACGTCGCCAAAACCAACTCGTCGATCTCCGGCGCCGAAGTCGGCTGCCAGGGCGAAGTGGGCGTCGCCTGCGCCATGGCTGCCGCCGCAGCCTGCCAGCTTTTCGGCGGTACTCCCTCGCAGATCGAGTATGCGGCGGAAATGGGCCTCGAACACCACTTGGGACTTACGTGCGATCCGGTTTGCGGACTGGTGCAGATCCCCTGCATCGAGCGCAACGCCGTCGCCGCAGCCCGTGCGCTCGACGCCAACAGCTATGCCAACCTCTCGGACGGCCACCACATGATCAGCTACGACCGCGTGGTAGAGGTGATGAAGGAAACCGGCAAGGACATTCCGAGCCTCTACCGCGAAACCTCCGAAGGAGGGTTGGCCCGCAACTATACCCAAAAATAGAGCAGGTTACACACCCCTTTTATGAAACATTCGAAACTTTTCATTTTCGCCATTATGACGACACTTGCAGTTTCGGGATGCAAGCACCAGGCGGCAACGTATCCCACGGACACGCTGACCACGAAGAACGGGAGTCAGCTGACGATTACCTTTTTCAAACACGCATCGCTGGCCATCGAAACCGAAGGCCGCCATATTTACATCGATCCGATCAGCCAATACGCCGACTATGCGTCGCTGCCCAAGGCCGATCTGATCCTCATTACCCACTCGCACTACGACCATCTGGACAGCGCGGCCGTCGCCGCTCTCTCCACCGCAGCCACAACCGTCGTGTGCGACCGGACCAGCAGCGAAACGCTGGGAGGCAAATGCCTGACGATGAAGCCGGGCGATACGCTCGCCCCGCGCGACTACCTCTCGATCGAAGCTGTTCCGGCCTACAACACCTCCGAAGACCGTCTGCAATTCCACCCCCGCGAAAGAGAGGATTGCGGTTACGTCCTGACTATCGGAGGTACACGGATCTACATCGCCGGAGACGGGGAAAATACACCCGAAATGAAAGCCCTGCATGGCATCGACATCGCCTTTCTGCCCGTCAATCAACCCTACACGATGACGGTCGATCAAGCCGTGGATGCAGTCAAGGCGATCCGTCCCGCGATCTTCTACCCCTATCATTACGGCGAAGTCGAGGAGAAAACCGACATCGACCGACTGTCCCGGGAACTGACCGACGTAACGGAAATCCGCATCCGGCCGATGGAATAGCGTTTTTTTCCAACCCGATCGGTCTTCCCTTCACATAAAACGGAGGTCCGGCGACATATTTCGCAAAAAGCGGCAGAACACCCCAAACGATGTCCTGCCGCTTTTTACGCTTCGGTCGCTCCGCTGTGGGTCATCGACTTCCCGCTGTTCGAGTGGGACGACGAGACCCAGCGTTACTACGCCGTGCACCATCCGTTCACCTCGCCCAAGCTCGAAGACGTACAATACCTGGACAGCGACCCCGGTCGCGTGCGGGCCAACGCCTACGACTTCGTCTGTAACGGCACCGAGATCGGCGGCGGCTCGATCCGTATCCACGACTCGAAACTGCAGGCCAAGATGTTCGAGTTGCTGGGCTTCACGGCGGAACAAGCGCAGGAGCGTTTCGGCTTCCTGATGAACGCCTTCAAGTACGGCGCACCCCCTCACGGCGGTCTGGCCTTCGGTTTCGACCGGCTCTGCTCGCTCTTCGGCGGTTCGGAGTCGATCCGCGACTACATCGCCTTCCCGAAAAACAACAACGGCCGCGACATGATGCTCGACGCACCGGGCTATATCGACCAGGCGCAGCTCGACGAGTTACACATTCAATTGGTAAAACCGGAAGAATAAACCAAAACAAGATCTCGTATGGCCTCTGTAAGATCGCTTCGGCGGCTGCTCAGGTTCTGCATGATCCTTTTAGCATGCAGTTTGGCAATGCTCATCACCGTTTATACATGCGGTACTGCGGCCACGGGCGACAAAGTCCGCGCCTGGGTCACGGTGCTGCTGCTTCTGGCGCTGATGGGAAACAGCTATCGCTCGATGCGCCGCAAGGAGCGCGAACGGCAGGACAAACTGCGCAAATAGCTCCTTTAGCCAGACAGTTCCACGGAATTCAAGGCTTCTCCGAAGAACAACGATAGCTGCAACATAATGCTCGATGCACCGGATTAGAGCGATCTTTCGCCGTTCGACAAACTGTACCGGAATTGAAAAACCGGAGATATTAAAGTTTCAAACATCGCAATATAAGAAAGAGTATCCTTCTGCACAGGATACTCTTTCTTCATACCAACTGAAATGATTACACCAGGGAAGCGATCGCACTCACCAAGATAATCAAAACGATCAACGCGATACACGATATGACAAGCCCGGCGATCGCCAAGCCGCGGGGAGTTCTGAAAATCCCCACGAATGAAAAAATCAAACCCAAGGCCTACAATACCCAGCCGAGCCCCGGGACCCAGCTGAAAATCAAACCCAACAAGGCCAGAATAAAACCGGCGGTTCCCAGTCCGTTCGTGCTTCTCCGCTCCTGCTGATTGATAATGATCGTCTGCCCTTCGACCTGACGTTTGCCGACTTCATTTCCATTCTGCTTCGTAATATTATCCATAAAATTTAAGTAAGATTGTATCGTCCGTACCCCGACGACTGGTAATAAAAAGAAAAGCGTGGCACCGAAGCCCATTTCAGAATCGCAGGTCGTAGGAGTACCTTTTGGCGTGAAATAAGCGACAGCCCCGCGCCTATACCCGCAGAATACGGATACGACGCGAGAAGATGTCTGCCTATTCTCCGCCAAAATGAATTTCCTACGCTCACGATTCGGGAACAGACTTACACTTTTCCGTGTGTATCAATATGTACAGTACATATAGCGGCTTTTCGAAATATACAATAGTGCGCGTCGCTTCGGGAACTGCGACCGCAGAACAAGCGTGAAGCACGACGTAAAAACGGAATCCGGCCAGGACACGATCTCCCCGCTGCGAATCCCCGAACCGGACGGCAGCGGTTCTACGCATCCGCTCTTTCGGACCGCATTCAGTCCGGCCGTTGCCGAAAACAAAAATTTTCAGTACATTTGAGCGACAAAAAATGCTTTCCATGTCCATTCCCCTCGCCGAACGACTGCGTCCCCGTACGCTCGATGAATATATCGGACAGGCCCACCTGGTCGGGCAGAACGGCGTATTCCGCAAGTTCCTCGAAACGGGCAATGTCCCCTCGTTCATCCTCTGGGGTCCGCCGGGCGTGGGAAAAACTACGCTGGCCAAGATCGTTGCCACGACTCTCAAACGCCCGTTCTACACCCTGTCGGCCGTCACGTCGGGCGTCAAGGAGGTGCGCGAGGTGTTGGAATCGGCCCGCAAGCAGAAATTCTTCGACTCCAAACCGCCGATCCTGTTCATCGACGAAATCCACCGCTTCAACAAGTCGCAGCAGGACTCGCTGCTGGGTGCTGTCGAGCAGGGCGTGGTGACGCTGATCGGAGCTACGACCGAAAATCCCTCGTTCGAGGTGATCTCACCGCTGTTGAGCCGCTGCCAGGTCTATATCCTCCAGCCGATGACCGACGGGGAACTGCAAACCCTTTTAGACCGGGCTCTGGCCACCGATCCGGAGCTCAAAACCCGGGAGATCGAGGTACAGGAAACCGAAGCGCTGTTCCGCTTTTCGGGCGGCGACGCCCGCAAGCTGCTCAACATTCTGGACATCATCACGGGCGCCGCAGACGGCAAAGTAACGATCACCAACCAATACGTCACCGACTGTTTGCAGCAGAACATCGCCCTCTACGACAAGAACGGCGAACAGCACTACGACGTGATCTCGGCCTTTATCAAATCGGTGCGGGGCAGCGATCCCAACGCAGCGATCTACTACCTGGCCCGCATGCTGGCCGGAGGCGAAGAGCCGCGCTTCATCGCCCGCCGGCTGGTGATCCTGGCCTCGGAAGACATCGGCCTGGCCAATCCCAACGCCCTGCTGCTGGCCAACGCCTGTTTCGACACGGTGCACAAGATCGGCATGCCCGAAGCCCGCATCACGCTGGCCGAAACCACGATCTACCTGGCTACCTCGCCCAAGAGCAACTCCGCCTACATGGCCATCAACCAGGCGCTCTCCTTCGTCGAACACGATACGACCAACCGGCCCGTACCCCTGCACCTGCGCAACGCCCCGACCAAGCTGATGGATCAGGCGGGGTACGGCAAAGGCTATAAATACGCCCACGACTACGGCGGATTCGCCGGGCTGGAGTTCATGCCCGAAACGCTCAAAGGCAAGAAATTCTACGAGCCGAACACCCGCAACGCCGCCGAAGCGAAGATCGCCGCATGCATCCGGGAGCTGTGGAAGGACAAATATAAATAACAGCCGGAGACACAACGCCTTCCGGCATTCCTGAAGCCGACTGCCGGACAGCCCCGAAAATACGATCGGACGACATCCCGTATTTCACCCCGGCGAACGGCAGCGACACAAGCGACCAAAATATACCGACAAACGGCAAAAGAGCACAGCGGGCAATCCCTGAATCATAAATCCCGAAACCGGGACGGAATCTATCCCCGGAAACATAAAGACTGCCGACATGTTGAAAACAGGCGCTATATTGAATTTCCTGGTCGCGGCGGGACACCTCGCCTGCCTACCTTGGCTCTATCCCGTACTGTCGATCTATCGCATCGACGGAATCATGGAAACGCTGGCCCTCCGCTACGGGGCCGCCATTCCTTATCTGCTGACCGTCGCCATTGCGTTCATCTTCGCCGTATTCGGCCTCTACGGACTTTCGGGCGCCGGGATCATCCGCCGGCTGCCGCTGCTCGAAACAGGTATTTACACCATTGCCACCCTCTTCCTGCTGCGGGCCGTCGCGGGCGTTGCGGAAATGGCCGTGACGGGCTGCGCTCTTCTTGCGGACAGTACGGCAGCCTTTGCTGCCGCCGTCGTCGGCACGCTCTACCTGCTGGGCGGGCGGCGTAAATTCGGCAGGCAGGAATCCGAATGAAACACAAACTTCGCCGGCAGTTTACCGAAGAATACAGAGAACAACAAAATAGCATGAAACGCATAGGACTCATATCCGACACCCACGGCACGTTCGACCAAACGCTCAAAACATTCCTCAAGGACGTGGACGAAATCTGGCACGCCGGGGACATCGGCTCTCCGGAGGTCGCCGACCAGATCGCGGCGTTCAAACCCCTGCGGGCCGTCTATGGCAATATCGACGGAGGTATCATGCGACGCACCTACCGCGAATTTCTCTCCTTCGAGTGCGAAGGGGTGAGCGTCCTGATGACCCACATCGGCGGCTATCCCCGCCACTACACCCCGCAGGCCGTAGCGCGGATCCAATCGCTGCGCCCGAAAATCTTCATCGCGGGGCACTCCCACATTCTCAAGGTCATCTACGACCCCGTTTACGACCTGCTTCACCTCAACCCCGGCGCTGCCGGCTGCTACGGTTTCCACAAGGTGCGCAGCGCCCTGCGCTTCACCATCGACGGCACCGACATCCGCGACATGGAAATCGGCGAATGGCCTCGTCCCGGCGCTTGATAAAGGGACGAAATCGTTCAATATGCAATATTTTTATTTAACATAATATTACCTGGGATTTCTTCGTTATAAGTCTGTAATTTCAACAGGACAAAACGTACATTTTCGACAAGCGAGGAGAGAGCGACCGCGTTCGCTTTTCCGAACACGGAAAACTAAAAAAGGAATCCAAGATGCAAGCTAAAATCTCAAAAACGCTCGAGGCCATCATCGCCCGTACGGCATTCGAAACCTCGAAACGCGCTATTACCCACTCACTCAAGGATTTTCTCACCCTTGAGATTCTGCGGGAAGAAGGGTCCTTAGCGCATCAGATACTCACCTCCCGCCTCAAGGACTGGGAGATTCACCAAATATGCCTTCGCATCGAAAGCGAGATTCGGTCGGTATCGGCACCCGATTCATCGAGGCAGAATCCCGAAGAATTTTTCCCTTTATACACCAGAGAATTACAACGATTGTTCGCCCCGATGCACCATGTTTCGACGGCACACGCACTGCTGCACATCGTGAGCGACCCGCACACGATCACTTCGCAGGTGCTGGCCATGTACCATTTCGATGCACAGGCGATAGCGACCGAACTGCAAAAGATGACCCTGGAGGCCGATCAAACGACGCCTCCGGATACCAATTTTCGGCCGACACCCGAACTACGGTTCATCGGCCTGCGCGAACCTGTCCGGGACACTCCTCCTGCGGAACCTGCCTTGTTGGACAAATTCGGCACCGACCTTACGTACGAAGCTCGCAGAGGCCGCATCGATCCCGTCGTAGGACGCGAGCGGGAGATGGAACGCATCGTGCAGATCCTCTCGCGCCGCAAGAAGAACAACCCGATCCTGATCGGCGAAGCCGGCGTGGGCAAGAGCGCCATCGTCGAAGGGCTGGCCCTGCGGATGGCAGCGGACGAAGTTCCCGCCACTATCCGCGGCAAACGGCTCTATTCGCTCGACGTATCGTCGCTCCTGGCCGGGACCAAATACAGAGGTGAGTTCGAAGAACGGATGCGCGACTTCTCGAAGAATTGCGCAGGAAGCAGGACTCGATCCTCTTCATCGACGAAATACACACCATCGCGGGCGCAGGTTCGACCCAGGGAAGCCTCGACACGGCCAACATTCTCAAACCCGCCCTGGCGCGGGGCGAATTGCAGGTCATCGGAGCCACGACGCTGGACGAATATCGCGAAGATATCGAGAGCGATCCCGCGCTGGAACGCCGCTTTCAGAAAATCCTCGTCGAACCCGCTTCGGAAGAGGAAACCCTGCAAATCCTGCACAACATCGCACCCCATTACGAACGGCACCACGGAGTGCGCTACTCGGACGAAGCATTGCGGGCCTGCGTCGCCCTGACCGGGCGCTACATTACCGACCGCAACTTTCCGGACAAGGCGATCGACGTGCTGGACGAAGCCGGGGCACGTATTCACCTGCAGGACAAAGGCAAAACCGAAAAACCGTCCCGAAAAACCGCATCCCGCGAACCGGTCGGCGCCGCAGCAGGAGCCAAAACGCCCAAAAACCGCTCCCGCAAAACGGCGGCAGCGGACACGACGACTGTCGGTGGCGCCGTATGGACTCTTCCGTCCGATCCCGGCCCGCCCGAAATCCGGGCCGAGCATATCGAGCAGGTTATTACCTCCATGACGGGAATCCCAGCCGAACGGCTCTCGGGCAGCGAAAGCGAACGTCTGCGCGGCCTTGCGGACTATCTTTCGGCCCGCGTCATCGGCCAATGCGAAGCCGTCGAAAAGATTTCGCGGTCGATCCAACGCTCCCGGGCGGGACTCAAGGACGAAGGGCGTCCGATCGGCGTCTTCATGTTCGTCGGACCGACGGGCGTGGGCAAAACCCTGCTGGCGAAAGAGCTCTCCAAATGGCTCTTCGACGAGAACAAGGGACTCATCCGTATCGACATGAGCGAATACAGCGAAAAACACAACGTCGCACGGTTGATCGGCTCCCCGCCGGGATATGTCGGCTACGGCGAAGGCGGACAGCTCACCGAAGCGGTACGCCGCCATCCCTATTCGGTCGTCCTGTTCGACGAAATCGAGAAAGCCCACCCCGAAGTCTTCAACACCCTGTTGCAGATCTTCGACGAGGGACACCTCACCGACGGTTCGGGGCGCAAGGTCGATTTCCGAAATACGGTAATCATTCTCACCTCCAACGTCGGATCGCGGGCCGCGGCAATACGCTCCACGCAGGTCGGGTACAGCACCTGTTCGAAATCGGACACCCTGCAGAAAGCCCCGCAGTCGGAATACCGCCGGGCGCTGGAAGAAACCTTCGCACCGGAGTTCCTGAACCGCATCGACGACATCGTCATCTTCCGCACGCTCGACCTCTCGGACGTGGAGCGGATCATCGACCTGGAACTCAAGGAGCTGCTCTCCCGTACCGACCGACTCGGCTACAAGGTCGAAATCACCGACGAGGCGAAGCGGACCCTTGCCGCCATCGGCTACCAGCGCAAATACGGCGTCCGCGCCCTACGCCGCACGCTGCTCGAACGCATCGAGGAACCTCTCTCGGGACTGATTATCGACGGCAAACTGCACAGCGGGGAGCGGGTGATCGTGGAACCCGACGGCGAAAAGGAGGTGATTCTCCGGGTCGCCTAACATAAATCCGCACCAGTGGCGGACGGTTTTCGAATCCCGGCCGAAGCAAATATCGGCCGGGATTTTCACGCCTCACCCACTCCTTCGACGAAGCGGTTTTCCAGAACCGACAACAACCCCGGCCCGACATAACGGAATAACCCCAAACAGACCTCCCGGCAGCAAGGCATTTGCATCGAAATCGGAAACAAACCCCATATATGTCCGTCCCGCATGCTTTCAATATCTGCCTGCAAAATCGGCCCCGACACCCGGTCGAAAGGTCCATACATCAGCCCCCGTCCCCCTTTCGAAACGGATGCGAAAGAGGGATAACCGATTATTTTCGTACCTTTGTCGTCTGATTCAAGAAATATGTACCGTTTTTCAACCTACAAACAACAATACAAAGCCAATCTGAAACTGGCCCTGCCCGTCGTGATGACCCAGTTGGGGCAGATCCTCGTACAGGTCGCCGACAACGTCATGGTCGGCCGTTACGGAGGCGACGACCCCACGCCGCTGGCCGCCACTTCGTTCGGCGGCTCGGTCTTCTTCATCCTCTTCATCGCCGGCGTCGGCATCGCATTGGGCCTCACGCCGCTGATCGGCGAACTCTACGCCCAGGGCGACCGACACAAATCGTCGCAATACCTGCAAAACGGCGTGATGTTCTACACATTGCTGGGATTCCTGGTCTGCGGCCTCCAACTGGCCGTCATCCCTTTGATGTACCACATGGGACAGCCCGTCGAAGTGGTCGATATGGCCATACCGTATTACAAGTTGCTGGCTTACAGCATGCCGTTCATCATGCTTTTCTTTACCTTCAAGCAGTTCCTCGAAGGCGTCGGAAACACCCGGGTCGAAATGGTCGTGGTGATTCTCTGCAACCTGATGAACGTCGGCTTGAACTGGATTTTCATCTACGGCCACCTCGGATTCGAAGAACTGGGTGCCACGGGTGCGGGGCTCGGCACCCTCGGATCGCGCATCGCCATGCCGATCATGATTATCGGCTATTTCTACAAAAAACAGAAATACCGCGCCTATCTTCAGGGATTCTCGCCCCGCAACTATTCGGTCAAAACGATCCGCACATTGCTGCGTATGGGCCTTCCAATCTCCCTGCAGATGTTTCTCGAAGCCTCGGCCTTCGTCGGCACCAGTATCATGATGGGCTGGCTGAGCAAGACGGCCATCAGCGCCAACCAGATCGCCATGACCCTGGGCAACTGCGCCTTCATGATCGTAACTTCGATCGGTGCCGCCACGACCATCCGCATCTCCCACTGCTACGGCGCCCGCAGCTTGAAGGAGCTGACTCTGGCGGCAAAGGCCTCCTACCACCTGGTCATCGCCTGGAACCTCTTCGCCGCCATCACGTTCATCTCGCTCTGCAACGTCATTCCGACTTTCTTCACCACCAACGCCGAAGTGATCGACCTGGCCTCGAAGCTGATCCTGCTGATCGCCGTTTACCAGTTGGCGGACGGCATCCAAAACGTTTCGGTCGGCATCCTGCGGGGTATTCAGGACGTGAAGATCATCATGCCGATCGCCTTCCTCTCGTACATCGTATTCAACCTGCCGGTGGGTTACCTGCTGGGCTTTACATTGGGAATGGGGGCACAGGGGGCTGATCCTGGGCTTCACCGTCGGTCTTACGACGGCCGCCGTACTGCTGATCGTCCGCTACCGCCGCGACATCCGGCGCTGGAAGGCCGGCATCCGATAATCCGGGATCTCCGCTTCCCGGCAGCGACGCACGTCCGCCCGACGGGAATATGCCGGAGTCTCAGCCGAATAAATTTGGCATTGCTCCCGGATTTCACTATCTTTACCGAAATTTATGACTCCAATGGATAACACCAAACCATATACGAAAGCGCCCAAGCCAGAAATCGGTCGCGGCTGCACGTTCTACTACGCCCCCGAAGGGGTCGCGCCAAGCCCCCTGCGAGGGGTGCTACAAACTGCACGAAACAGCCTGGCTGGAGCAATACCCGCCACACACGCCGACCGATATTTTCGAAGTGCGCTTCAAGAACACCCGGCGCTCCTACTATCAGAACGTCAATAATCTGCCGCTGGAACGGGGCGACATCGTCGCTGTGGAGGCTTCGCCGGGACACGACATCGGCATCGTTTCCCTGACGGGCGACATGGTAGCCCGCCAGATGCGCCGCGTGGGTTTTAACCCCTACAACGGCGAATTCAAGAAGATTTACCGCAAGGCCAAACCCTACGACATCGAACGCTGGCAGGAGGCCATCGCTCTGGAGCACGAAACGATGATCGCCGCACGCCAGATCGCCGCCGAAATGGGACTCAATATGAAGATCGGCGACGTGGAGTACCAGGGCGACAAGATCAAGGCGATCTTCTACTACATCGCCGACGAGCGCGTGGACTTCCGCGAGCTGATCAAGGTCTTCGCCGAGCGGTTTCACATCCGCATCGAAATGAAACAGATCGGCGCCCGGCAGGAAGCGGGACGCATCGGCGGCATCGGAGCCTGCGGCCGCGAGCTGTGTTGCGCATCGTGGATCTCGAACTTCTCGAGCGTGACGACCAACTCGGCCCGTATGCAGGAGATCTCCCTCAACCCCCAGAAACTGGCCGGACAGTGCTCGAAACTCAAGTGCTGCCTCGCCTACGAATACGATACCTACGTGGACGCCCGCAAGGAGTTTCCCCGTCTGCGGGAACCGCTCCAGGCTCTCGACGGCGAATATTACCTGGTCAAAACCGACATCCTGGCCGGTACCATGTCCTTCAGCAGCAGCAAGGATACGATGACCAACGTGGTGACGCTTCCCGTCGCCCGCGTCAAGGAGATCATCGCGCTGAACCGTGCCGGCAAGAAGGTCGATCAGCTGTCGGCGGAGCAACCACAACGGGAGAAGTTCGAAGAACCGACCTACCGCTCGGAGGAAGGCAGCATCACACGCTTCGACGGCAACGGCTCCAAACGCAAGGGCCGCAACCGGCGTCGCGGCGATCGGGCAGAAGAACGCGAAAACCGGAACAACAACGGTGCCCGCAACGAAAGCGCCGCAGAAGCGTCCGCCGTTTCGGAATCCCGCAAGGACGAAAAACAGGAAAATGCAGCCAACCGGAGTGAACGCCGCGAAAAACGCGACCGCCGTGAACGGAATAATCGAAACGGACAAGGCGAAGGCCGCGAATCGCGCGGAGAACGGAATAACGGTCAGGGCGAACCGCACAACCCACGCAACAGCGACCGGAACGGGCCGCGAAACGGACAAAGCACCCAGAAAAACGAACAGCGCACCGAACGCGGGAACACCTCCGGCGAACAGAACGGTGAACGCGGCAACGGTCAGGGCTCTCGCAGCGAACAGCGCGGGGAACGTCGTTCGGAGCGTTCTCGTTCCGAAAACCGTCCGGGACAAAACGGCTCCGAAACCGATCCGACTCCGACACACTCCCAATCTCCGGGCGAAGAGGGACAGAACGGTGCCCGCCGCCGTCCTCGGGGACGCGGAGGACGCAACCGTCGTGAAGGCAACCGTCGGGAAGGCGGAAACGGAGAGACAGCACAACCCGAACCGCCGAAAAAAGAGCAATAACGACTCGTAATGTACCTGCGGAGTATCATAGCGATCGCCGGAATGCTCGTTACGAGCTGCCTTTCGCCGCATCAGACGGTCGTAACCGATACCGGGGGCGGCACGTGGAGCGAAAGTGCCGAAATCGAAATTCCGAACGCGGATACCGTGACCCCGCGCGACCTATACATCGTCGTGCGTTACAACGACTCCTTTCGGGACGACACGCTGCGGCTGACGATACGGACCATTTCGCCCGACTCCCTGGTTTTCGAGGAATCCTACACGCTGGGCCTTCCTCCCCGCAGGCACCCGGCAGCCCTCGCGGAGGAAGCGTCGGTTCCCTATCGTCGGCACGTAATTTTTCCCGACAGCGGCATTTACAGGATGGCTTTCACCCCGGCGATGCCGGTCCGGGGCGTGGAAGCCATCGGCATCAACCAGCAAAAAAGCGAATAAAAACAGATGGGCAAAGACAAACTCAGACGCTTTGCGGAGAACCTCACGTTCGAATGTTTCGTACAACCCGCCTTCGAGGAGGCCTTCCGCCGCGACCATCCGCTCAAAGGACATTGGCACAGCGACTTTTTCCATAACGACCGTCCGATCGTACTCGAACTGGGCTGCGGCAAGGGCGAATACACCGTCGCACTCGCGGAGCGCGACCCCAACCGCAACTTCATCGGTATCGACATCAAGGGTGCCCGCATGTGGCGCGGAGCCAAAACCGCCACGGAACGGCAAATGCGCAACGTCGGTTTTCTGCGTACCCGCATCGAAATGATCGCCTCCTTCTTCGCCGAAGGAGAGGTCGATGAGATCTGGATCACCTTCCCCGATCCGCAGCTCAAATCGCGCCGGGCCAAGAAACGGCTCACCTCACCCCTCTTCCTGGGCCAGTACGCACAGATGCAGGTTCCCGGCGGACGAATCAACCTCAAGACCGACTCGCAACACCTCTACGCCTACACGCAAGCCGTGATCGAACGGTTCGGTCTGCCCTGCGACGTGGCCAACAACGACATCTACGGCTCGGGGTTCGCGGACGAAATACTCTCGGTCAAGACCGCCTACGAACAGATGTTCCTCGAACGGAAGCTGCCGATCACCTACACCCGCTTCTCGCTGGGTGAACGACGCGATTTCCCGCCGTTCGACTGGGAAGGCGACGACACGGACGAGAAGGACAACGAAGAAGCACGGAAAAACCGAAACGCAATGCCATAAATTACAGCGCAGGGTGTCGATCACAACACCCCGCGCTTTTTCTCTCCGGTCCTGCGGACTTCCCGTACATCCGAATCAATCGGGCACATTCGCAATCCGTCCGCTATCCGGCAATACCAGCCATTTCAACATACGGGCCAGCTCCGTGTTGTCCAGTACGCCGTTAATCCGTTCGGAGCCTGTCCCGTACAGATAGACGGGCACCATCGCCGCCGTATGTCCGCCGGTGCTGAAACGGTACTCGATCCCGGCCTCCTCGTGCTCGAAATCGACATCGGCCGAAGGAATCGAAAGACCGCCCGTTTCGTGATCGGCCGTAACGACCACGAGCGTCCCAGGATGCCGGTCGGCGAAATCCATCGCAGCGGCAACCGCCCGGTCGAAATCACGCATCTCCGCCAGGACGCCTTCGGCATCGTTATCGTGTGCCCGCAGATCGATCTGGGATCCTTCGACCATCAGAATAAAGCCCCGGTCGCGCTCGCCGGCTTCTCGCGACAGAATCTCCAGCGCCTTGCGGGTCGCCCGCTCCAGATAATCGCCCCGACCCTCCGACATTTTCGGCAGGTGACCGTCGGCAAAGAATCCCATCACAGGTCCCCGGCTCAAGGTATCGAGCTGTGAGGGATCGGTCAGCACCCGGAAACCGCGATCCCGAAGGCGCTCGATGCCCGGTACACCGTCCTCCCGCTCCGACGCTTCGGCATACTTCAATCCGCCGCCGAAGGCCACCGTCAAGTCGCTTCCGGCCAGTTGATCGGAAATTCGCTGATACTGTCGCCGATAAGGTACATGGGCATAGAAAGCGCCGGGCGTAGCGTGTTGCAGAGTACTGGTAACGACGACTCCGGTCGGCATCCCGGCTCGGATCGCATCCGCCATAATCGACTCCGCAGCCGTCGAATCGGGCAGCACACCGAGCATACCGTTGCCGGTCTTATGTCTCGTCGCCAGCGCCGTACCGGCCGCTGCGGAGTCCGTCACCCGGTTGTTGGCTGAATAAGTAGTAATCAATGCGATGTTCTGCGCCCGGTCGAAAGCGGTCGTACCGTATCCCTCCTCGAGCATCAACATCGACACGTGACTCAATCCCATACCGTCCCCGATCAGATAGATCAGGTTCCGAACCGGCAACGTGTCGGCTGCGGGAACGATTTGCGACGGTCGAAGGTTCAGTTTACGGGCGACCTCCCCGCCTCCTATCCCGACGGCATAGGCCGCCGACAACAGGACGAGCATGGTAATTACAATTTTTTTCATAACAAATAATATATATTCTTTTGATGCCACTTTTCAAATTTACGCATTTCCGACACGCCGTTTCGAACTTTCTTTGTATTTTAGCAAAAATTTAACCTGATTATATAGCTCGATTACCGACCTGCTCCGGCTCGAAACCGACCGACATGCTTCGACGAAAAGTCGAAACTCTTCCCGGGAAGAAGGTCAGAACGAAACGACACCCCGCAGGATCGAGGGCTGCCTGCCGAGATCAACAAAAAACGGTCGTGGTACTCGAAATATATAACAGCCTAATTCAATACCAGCCATGGATGTTAAAATCGCTTCGGACTGGAAAGAGATTCTTTCCGAAGAGTTCGAAAAACCCTATTTCCGAGAACTCACCGACTTCGTACGGCAAGAATACGCTTCCCGCCGGATATTCCCCAGAGGAAGCAACATTTTTCGTGCCTTCGACAAATGCCCGTTCGACAAACTCAAAGTGGTAATCATCGGACAGGACCCCTATCACGGCGAAGGGCAGGCCAACGGACTCTGTTTCTCCGTGGCGGACGGCGTGCCGTTCCCACCCTCGCTGCAGAACATCTTCCAGGAAGTAGCCGACGACACCGGCTCGCCGATTCCCACGAGCGGCAACCTCGACCGCTGGGCCGAACAGGGCGTGCTGCTACTCAATGCCGTGCTGACGGTCCGGGCGCACGAAGCGGCCTCCCACGCAGGACACGGCTGGGAAACTTTCACCGATGCGGTCGTGCGGGCCATCGCACAGCGCAAGCAAGGCATCGTTTACATGCTGTGGGGAAGTTACGCCCAGCGCAAAGGCGCCATCGCCGATCCCCAGCGCAACTGCATCCTCAAAGCCGTCCATCCCTCCCCGCTGTCGGCCTACCGGGGATTTTTCGGCAGCAAACACTTTTCCCGGGCCAACGAATATCTGCAAAGCATCGGAAAGGCACCGATTTTGTGGTAAGCATAATAACTTCTAAAACCTGATTATACGCGTTAGAGTACCTCTCTGAAAGCACAGCGACCCAAGCCCTCTCCGAGAAGAGGATTTAGAAAGGGCTGCATTGCAAATGCGGGCACAGGCCGCGAATAGCGCCCCTCGAATTCAATGCTGCGACCGTCGGATAAGGATACATTGCAAAATATAATCGCCACCATAAAAATATGCTGCAACCACTTAAGATTACTCTCGTCATCTGTTACACGGTCCTGGCACTATCCGTAGCGGGGGTCCTGCTATCGGGCATATTGGGACGGCTCGAATGGCTGGCTCTTTGCGCCGTCTGTGCTCTCGCGTTGCTGTCCATCACCCTGGTCTTGGGTAAAAACCTGCGCATCCAGCGTATGATGACCGAAGACGAATATTCCGACGACAGGTAATCGCCCCGCACCGACTGTCACCGGCGACAATTGCAAAACAAAGTTCGGAAATGGAATAAAAAAGCCGGAACTTCATAAAGTTCCGGCTTTATCATAAACGGGGTTCTCTATCCCAGATAAGATTTCAGCAACTTGCTGCGGGAGGAGTGACGCAGACGACGGATCGCCTTCTCCTTGATCTGGCGTACACGTTCGCGCGTCAGGTCGAATTTTTCGCCGATCTCTTCGAGCGTCATTTCCGAACAGCCGATGCCGAAGAAATATTTGATGATATCCCGCTCGCGCTCGGTCAGCGTTTCCAAGGCACGATCCACCTCGGTCGAGAGCGACTCGTTAATCAACCCTCTGTCGGCATTGGGCGAATCGGGGTTCACCAACACATCGAGCAGGCTGTTGTCCTCGCCGTCGGCAAAAGGCGCATCCACCGAAACATGGCGGCCGGCGACACGCAGCGTATCGGTCACCTTCTCCTTGGGAAGCTCCAACTCGTTCGCCAACTCCTCGGGCGAAGGGGTGCGCTCGTGCTCCTGCTCGAAACGGGCGAAAGCCTTGTTGATCTTATTGAGCGAGCCTACCTGATTGAGCGGCAGGCGCACGATACGCGACTGCTCGGCCAGAGCTTGCAGGATCGACTGACGAATCCACCACACGGCATACGAAATGAACTTGAAACCCCGGGTTTCGTCGAACTTCTCCGCAGCCTTGATAAGACCGAGGTTTCCCTCGTTAATCAAGTCGGGCAGACTGAGGCCTTGATTCTGATACTGCTTGGCCACCGACACGACGAAACGCAGATTGGCTTTGGTGAGCTTCTCCAATGCCTCCTGGTCACCCTTCTTGATTCGCTGGGCAAGTTCCACCTCCTCCTCAACCGTAATGAGCTCCTCCTTGCCGATTTCCTGCAAGTACTTGTCCAAAGACGCGCTCTCACGGTTGGTGATGGACTTCGTAATTTTTAACTGACGCATATTTAATTTTATAAGAATGTTCTTAAACTACGGCAATAAAAAACGGTAAAACATACCCGGCTTTCCTGGCGCTTCCCTATTCGACAAGCACATAGCTCGCCGAACGTCCGTCGGGATATACTCCGTCGATGCTGCGAACCTTATCGGTCATCCGCTGCATATCGGAGAGCGAACGCACGGACTTGTCGTTGATGTGGGTAATCACGAATCCCGGTCTTACCCGTGCCTTCGACAGAATACCGTTCGCCTTGATTGCCAGCACTTCCACACCGCCTCTGATCTCCAGTCGGCGACACAGACGCTCATCGGCCGTGGCGAACTTTCCGCCCAAAACTTCCATCACATCGACGTCGTCCCGCGTGAGGAGTTCCGCCTTACCTGCTTTATTACGCAAAGTCACCTCGATTTGTTTCATCGAGCCCGACCTTTTTACCATTAATTTTACTTTGTCGTTGGGGCGGTGCTTACCGATCTGCTCCTGCAGCGTCGCAGCCTCGTTCAACTCCACGCCATCGACCGAAAGAATCACATCTCCCTTGCGGATACCGGCCTGCGAGGCAGCGCCCCCTTCGGACACACTGGCGACATAAACGCCACCCAACTCCTCGATACCCGTTTCCTCGCCCATCTGATCGATGAAATTCTGATCTATGGGGCGGAATGCCAGACCTAACAGAGCCCGCTGCACGACGCCGTACTCCTTGAGATCCACGACCACCTTGCGGACGATCGTTTCGGGGACCGCGAACGAATAACCGACATAGCTGCCCGTCATCGTCTTGATTACGGTATTGATACCGACCAGTTCGCCGCGCGTATTGACCAACGCACCGCCCGAATTACCGGGATTGACGGCCGCATCCGTCTGGATAAACGACTCGATGCGGAATTCGCTCGGAATAACATCCAACTGACGCGCTTTGGCACTCACGATACCGGCCGTAATGGTCGATTGCAGGTTATAGGGCGATCCGATGGCCAGCACCCATTCGCCCAACCGGAGCGAATCCGAACTGCCGAAAGGCAACGTAGGCAGGTCCTCGGCCTCGATCTTCACCAGCGCCACATCCGTCGTGGGGTCGGTACCGATCACCTTGGCGTCGAACGTGCGGCCGTCGCTCAGCTTCACGCGAAGGCGCGTAGCCTCGTCCACCACATGGTTGTTGGTCACGATGTAACCGTCTGCGGAAATAATCACGCCGGATCCTCCGCCCCGACGCTCCTGTGTCGAAGGGCCGCGCCGGCCCTGCTGGGGAATACCGAAAAATTCGAAAAACGGATCGTACTGCCGCTCGGGAACTTCGATCTCCTGAACCACCTCGATATTCACGACGGCCTTGACAGCATTCTCGGCAGCATACGTAAGATCCGGATACTGCTCGGCCTGATACGAAGTGAAATGGGTTCCCGCCTGAGAAAAGGGGTCGTCAGACACTGCCCCGCTCTGCGGCGTAACAACATGCGTGCCGTTCTTTTCGGCCGGCGATAAAATACTCCAGGCGACGACACCGCCGGATGCGGCGCCTGCGGCAATCATACCTAATAACAACAATGCCTTTTTCATAATCCAATATCGAAATAATTTAACTGGTTTTATTACGGAGGCAATTTTATCTCATGGGCTGTTTCTGTTTGAGCGTTTCTATTTAGTTACAGAACGCCCAGAAAAGACGATTATTGTGTTTCCAGCTTTTAGACGTGTCGCGAAGCGAAAACTCCGCCGTCGGCACACAGAATAATTCACCCGGGCCCAAATCCTGAATCTGCCGACCTTGAACGTAACCCGATAGATACCAAGGCCCTATAAGACGGCACCTATTTTTCGCAAATAATATGGGGAATAAGTTTTTATTCCCCGTTTTTTATATTTACCTTTGCAGTCCTCGCCGATCGGCGGGGAATGTGGAAAGATTTGACTGATTGCAAACCACAATAAAAAATAGCTAAAACAGCTTTTTTATTCCAGCAGCCAATTTTTCCCCATTTTATACGTTTAACTTCCAAAAAAAATGTAAAATGGGATTTTTATTTACGTCGGAGTCCGTGTCCGAAGGACACCCCGACAAAGTTTCGGATCAGATTTCCGATGCCATTCTCGACGAATTCCTTCGTCACGACCCCAACTCCAAAGTAGCCTGCGAAACGCTCTGTACCACCGGTCTGGTTGTCGTCGCGGGCGAAGTGCGTTCGAGCGCCTACGTCGATATCCAGCACGTAACACGCCGCGTAATCAACCGTATCGGTTATACCAAAAGCGAATATCAGTTCGACGGTAATTCCTGCGGCGTACTCTCCGCGATCCACGAACAGTCTCCGGACATTAACCAGGGTGTCGTGCGCGAGGCCGAAGAAGAACAAGGCGCGGGCGTCAGGGCATCATGTTCGGCTATGCGTGCAACGAAACGCGCGAATACATGCCTGCGACGCTCATCCTCTCGCACGTCATTCTCAAGGAACTGGCCGTCATCCGCCGCGAAGGGCAGGTGATGACCTACCTGCGTCCCGACGCCAAGTCGCAGGTAACGATCGAATACGACGAACAGACGCACCGTCCGCTGCGCGTACATACCATCGTGGTTTCGACCCAGCACGACGATTTCATCCCCACGAGCAAGGGCGTCACCGAGAAGATGGCCGAAAAACGCATGCAGGAGAAGATCCGCGAGGACGTGCGCACGATCCTCATTCCACGCGTCAAGGCCCGTCTGGAACGCGCCAAGGATAAGTTGGCGCGACTGATCGGCGACGACTATATCCTGCACGTGAATCCCACGGGCAAGTTCGTCATCGGCGGCCCGCACGGAGATACGGGACTCACGGGCCGCAAGATCATCGTCGATAGCTACGGCGGACGCGGTGCCCACGGCGGCGGCGCCTTCTCGGGCAAGGACTCCTCGAAGGTGGACCGTTCGGCAGCTTACGCAGCCCGCTACATCGCCAAGAACATGGTGGCGGCCGGGATCGCGGACGAAATTCTCGTGGAGTTGAGCTATGCCATCGGGATCGCCGAACCGATCTCCGTCTTCGTCGATACGCACGGTGCGGTATGCAGCCGCAATCCGAAGCTCGCGGACATGACCGACGGGGAGATCGCCCGCCGTATCGCCAAGCTCTTCGACCTGCGTCCGGCGGCTATCGTGAAGAAATTCGGCCTCAAAAACCCGATCTTCGAAGCGACGGCATCCTACGGACATTTCGGCAACCGCCCCTACACCCGCAAGGAGAAAGTGTGGGAGGACGGCCGCGAGGTGGAACGCGAGATCGAATTCTTCGGCTGGGAAAAGCTCGATGCCGTCGATCTGATCAAGCAAGAGTTCGGACTATAACGCGACCGACCGCACAAGTAAAAAGTCCCCTTTTCGGGGACTTTTTGTTGTTAGCTCCCGATGGAATCGAACCACCGAATTCTTTCGGGCTTCTCAAACCGAAAAACAAACTTCGCGACGGTCGTTCCATGCAGGTCCCCGAACCGCCCGGCAATACACCGCGAGGGCCGTGAACTATTTGTTCACAGCCCTCGCAGCCTTTTAATATGATTCAATTAACCCAATAACATACGATCCCTGTTCCTCAACTCCGCCGTAATGTCCTTCATTTCGCCGTCCGTCACCCGGTAAAGCCGCTGGTTCGTCGAAGCGGAATCCAAGCCTCCCAAATGTGCGACATACGGTCCCAGCTTGATATAATCAAAACTGCGCGGGTCGATACCTGCGGCCAATTCAGAACGCCCCGAATACCAGCCTGTCTTCAGCCGGCCCTCGGTCGCAGCCCGCACACAGGCGCTCCAATGCGCGACATCGCCGGGCGCTGCATCGCCTCCCATAAAACAAACGCAGGTAATCGCATTTCCGTATCCCGACAACAAACTATTCAGCAAATTATCGTCCAGCGGCTCCCCGACCTCTTCCCACAGATGGGGACTGTGACACCCGGCGCACCGGTTCGGACACCCCGAAAGATTCAGAGCGAGGGTCACTTCGCCCGGAATCTCCTGGAACACCACATCAAAGCTGGCCAGGCGTAGCATAGTGACGACGCGCGGCCTCCTGCTGCCGAGCTTGAGAGAAGTTGCTGACACGCTTCATATAACCGATGATACGGGTCAGATAATCGAGATTCCTGCCGTTGCATTTCGGACACGCCTTGAGGTTGCGCTTGTCGATATGCCCGCAATCGTTGCAGACCGTATTCGGGATGTTGAACGTGAAATAGTTGCATCCCTCCTGCGAAGCCACGCGCAACAGGTGGCGGTACTGCTCCCGGCTCAAATGTTCCTGCAGGTTCATGTGCAGGGCCGAGCCGCCCGTGAGGTGCTCGATGTATTTGCGGCCGTGCAGTCGGAACTTGTCCACGATGTTGAGCGATTCGTCCTCGACGATGTAAAAATAGCTGTTGTAACAGTCGCGCCCCACCTTGTAGCCGTCGCGCTTGTCCCATTTGGCATGCTTCACTCCCACGTTCTCCGCCGGAATCATCTCGCAGTTGAACATCACCTCCTTCGAGCGGTACTTCTTGTTGTACTTTTCGATCATTCCGAGAATTTCCTGCGTAAAACGTTCGTAATCGGGATTGTCGTTGATCGGAATGCCGAGAAATTCGGCCGCTTCGACCAGTCCGTTCACACCGATAGTGAGGTACTGGCGCGACATATTGATATAGCCCGCATCGAACAGGGGCAGCATCCCCTTCGACTGCATGTATTTCAGGTTCTCGTTGTAGGCCAACTGCACCTTGTGCACCAGATCGACCACCTCCTCGAGGAAGAACTGATAGGGCATACCCTTACGTGCGGCGTACTGGATGCAACGGTTCAGGTTGATCGTCAGCACGCTCTTCGAGCCGGTCGATACGCCTCCGGCGCCGAGCGTGTAGCTGAACCCGTTGTCCGTAATTTCGTTGCGCAGGCGGCAGCAGCTCGAAAGCGAATCGGCATTGTCGCTCATGTAGGTAAAGAACGAATGTCCCTCGGCATACATTTCGGCCGTGAAATCGCCCCACTCCTTGTCCTTCACGTCACCGTTTTCCGTGAGTAAAGCCATCGTTTCGACCGGGAAGGTCAGCACGGTGCGGGTCCGTTCGCGGTTGAACCACTTCATGAAACGCTTTTGCAGCCAGCTGAGCGACTCCCAGTCGGGCTTGCTGCCGTCGGGGAAGAGGAAATTTCCGAACAGGCTCTCGAAATAGTAGCGGTCGTAGTAAGCCACGTTCCAGAACACGGCCTGGAAATTCCGCGCTCCGGTCGGCTGGTTGATCGAATAGACGATCTGTTCGAAACAATCGGTGATGACCTTGTCGATCGTGCGCCGTTTCTTCGAGAGATCGACCACCTCGTCCGCCCGTTTGAAATAGTCGGTGCCGTACTCCTGGCCGATAAAATAGTTCATATACATCAGAAATTCGGGTGTGGCGCAGGCGCCGCTGAGCATACTCGACACGATAAAAACCATATTCACGAAGCCGCCGCAGAATGACTTGAGGTTGGTCGGGGCTTTCGAATTGCCCCCGATCGAAATCGTTCCTCCGATGAGCCAGGGATACATCGTAATCGAAGCGCAATAGTTGGCCAGCGAAGTTTCGTCGTTTTTGTAGATGAAATGGTCGTTCAGCATTTCGATATACTTGTCCGCCAACTCCTTGCCGTACATCTCCTTGAGGCGGTCGGTGAGCATGCGGCGGTTCAGGCGGATGAAATTCGATTTGGGCAGCTCGCCGATGAGCGTAGCCATGTTCTTGTTCTCCACGTTGGCATTGGCGTCGAACTTGCTTCCTGTCGCGGCGTTCGAAGCATCGCAGTACTCCATGAGGAACTGCAACTTGTCGCGCACCTCCCGATCCTCGGTATGCCGCTGGCGATAAAGCATATAAGCCTTGGCTACCGTGTAGTAACGCTCGGCCATGAGCGCGACCTCCACCTGGTTCTGGATCTCCTCGACCGAGATGCCGTCGGTCACGCTGACCCGGCTCAGGATGTTGGTGATCACGTCCTGCGTAGCGAAACTCCCGACCGAAAGGAATGCCTTGGCGATCGCCCGCTGAATCTTCTCCATCGAAAACGCCTCCCGCGTTCCGTCCCTCTTGACAATGAATGTTTCCATAACGATTAAACTTCTCCTCAAATATTATATTATTATACTCATACTTTCAACGCTCGAATTCCCCACACCGATAACTCCACCGACGGAAATTCGGCCGATTCCGACCCGGCTCGACGGCAACAAATATCAGCCGCCGGGCTTTCTCCGCAGAAACACGACAAGCCGCACGTTCCGAGCCATACCGTACGCCTTCGTCGGTCATATCGGTTGTCGTCCGATCCGACGACTTTTTACCGACCCTTCGGAAAAACCGAAATACACCTCTTCTGAACGACGGATTCGCAGCGATCCGACCCGATACGACACAGGCAGGAATGGAATTTACAGAACCGGCAATAGATACGACGAAGCACCCGAAACCGTTCCGACGCTTTTCACCCGAAAGCAACGAATCTCGTCCCGGTACGGCAGGTCTTCTGACTTGTTCCGGACGGCACGCCTTCCCGGCCCGAACGGCCAGTGGCAGAGAGAATGTACCGCCCAAAAGAAACTTACAGCTACGGGGATAGTTCCTGACTTTCACAGGATTCCCTTTTAATCCCGGTGGATTCGCCCTCCACCTCGGGAACCGATACCGAAAACAAATATAGGGTTTAATCGCATTCGATGGTCCGCCCCTCCGGCATTTTATGGAAAAGTTATCAACAATAACAGGAAAAGGCCGCCCCGAGGCACTCTGTCCACGATCCGATTTGAAAGCTGCACCCGTTCTTCCCCGAACATCGCCGGACAAGTCTTCGGGAAACCCGACGGGTGCAAAAAACAGCGGAAAGACCCGTGAAAAAATCAACGGGAGAACGACGGAACAAACAGAAGACAGGCCCGGACGCCTATCGGCATCCGGGCCTGTCTTCTATCCGTTTTACAACCGGCTTATTTACTGATCAACTTCTTCACCTCTTCATATACCGTCTGGCCGTTGTAACCGAACTTCTCGTCGAGGACCTTGTAGGGTGCCGAATAACCGAAGTGATCCAGACCGTGAATCATACCGTTTTCACCTACCAGTCCCAGCAATGTCACGGGCAGACCCGACGTAAGGCCGTAACGCACCACACCCTGTGGCAGAACGGTCTGCTGATAGGATTTGGGCTGGTCGCGGAAAAGTCCTTCGCTCGGCACGCTCACGATACGGACCGCGATTCCCTCCTTCGAAAGCAACTCGGCACCTTCGACCAGCGTAGCGACTTCGGAACCCGAAGCGAGCATCACCACAGCCGGTTTGGCGGCATCGACTACGATATAGGCGCCTTTCGAAAGCTGGGCAGCCTCCTCACGGCGGCTGTGATTGAGTGCGGGCAGATTCTTAATATTTTGCCGCGACAGGATCAGCGCGACGGGACGATGCTCCTCGATCGCCAATTTCCAGGCTGTGACGGTTTCCTCGCCGTCGGCCGGACGCAGCACCAACATAGAACGCTCCCCCCGGTGATTCTTCAAATGTTCCATCAGACGGATCTGAGCCTCGTGCTCGACGGGCTGGTGCGTCGGACCGTCCTCGCCCACACGGAACGAGTCGTGCGTCCAGATATAGATTACATGCAGGTGCATCAGGGCAGCCAGACGCACGGCGGGTTTCATATAGTCCGAGAAGACGAAGAACGTACCGCACGCCGGAATCACGCCCCCATGCAGCGCCATACCGTTGGCAATGCAGGCCATCGTCAGCTCCGAAACGCCTGCCTGGAAAAACTTGCCCGAGAAATCACCCTTCGAGAAGGCTTTGGTTTTCTTGAGGTAGCCGTCCGTCTTGTCCGAATTGCAGAGGTCGGCCGAGGCGACGATCATATTTTCGATCCGCTCCGCATAGAAGGAGAGCACTGAAGCCGAGGCGGCGCGGGTCGCACCGTCGGGTTTGATCTCGAGTCCCTTGTAGTCCATCTCCGGCACCTTGCCCGAGAGGAAAAGATCGAGTTTGCGGGAGAGCTCCTTGTGCTCGGAACGCCACGTCTTCTCCCTCTCGCGCTGCGTGCGCACCCATTCACGAAGCTCTTCGCGGCGGGCGTCGAACACCTTGCCGCTCTCGGAGAAGATCTTGAACGGATCCTCCGCATCGCCGCCCAGGTTGCGGACGGTAGCGGCGAAATCGGCTCCGGCAGCCGTCAGCGGCTGACCGTGCGTCGAAACCTTGTCCTCGAAGCTCGATCCGTCGGCCGCAACCGCACCCTTGCCCATGACCGTACGGCCGATGATAAGCATCGGACGCTCCTTTTCGGCATTGGCAGCCGTAAGAGCTTCGCGGATCTGCTCTACGTCATGGCCGTCGATGGTGATGACGTTCCAGCCCCACGCCTCGTATTTCATCGCTACGTTCTCGGTATCCACCTCATCGACCTTGGTCGAAAGCTGAACGTTGTTCGAATCGTAGTACATGATCAGATTGTTCATCCCCAGGTGGCCGGCGATGCGGCCCACGCCCTGCGACACCTCCTCCTCGATACCGCCGTCGGAGATGTAGGCATAGATCTTGTGGGACTGCCACTCCCCGAAACGAGCCGCAAGGAACCGCTCGGCGATCGCGGCGCCCAGCGCCATGGCATGCCCCTGGCCCAGAGGACCCGACGTATTCTCCACACCGTGCAAAGACGTCCACTTCCGGATGGCCCGGCGTGACGCTGCCCCACTGCCGCAGATTACGCAAATCCTCCACCGAATAAGTTCCGGCCAGTGCGAGAGTCGAGTAGAGCATCGGCGACATGTGTCCCGGATCGAGGAAGAAACGGTCCCGGAAGGGATAATCCATCTGGTCCGGATCGTAGCGGAGAAATTCGGTGTAAAGTACAGCCATGAAGTCCGCGCCGCCCATTGCGCCGCCGGGATGTCCCGATTTGGCTTTCTCGACCATCGCCGCAGACAGGATGCGGATGTTGTCTGCAACGCGCGTGAGTTCGGATTTAGTAATCATAAGTGATTGTATGCTTTTATTATGTTTGAATTTCTCGCTTCGCTGCTACATACGGCGTAACCCGGATAAACCTGCACCACCCCGATGCAACGGACTTGCGTATCCTGTTCAGGATAAATTGCGGAATCCTTTCACCCGGCCCGCGCCCGCGTCAGATCCGCCCGGTTCCGTTCCTGCGGAAAACCAGGCAGACAAGACCGCATTGAAAACCGGAAATCCCGCCCGCTCGATGTTCCATTCCGACAGCCTCCCGCTCCGGCATGTTGCAAGCGGCCCGGCGTTCGTGGTACAAATTTAATATAAATCCGGCTTATCCGACCTGCTTGAGCGCCAAAAATTTCTTCTTTTCGAACTTTTCCCGGGCATAAGGCAAGGTCACTTCGAAGCGGCGCTCTCCCGAAGAGGGGATATCGAACATCGTGTCCATCATGATCGCTTCGCAGATCGAACGCAATCCCCGGGCACCGAGCCGGTACTCGATGGCTTTATCGACGATATAGTCCAACACCTCGTCGTCGAACACGAGCTTCACGCCGTCCATCTCGAACAGCTTTTCATACTGCTTGATGATGGCATTTTTGGGCTGCGTGAGGATCGAACGCAGGGCCTCGCGGCCGAGCGGCTCCATATAGGTCAGCACCGGCAGGCGGCCCACCAGTTCGGGAATCAGACCGAACGACCTGAGGTCCTGCGGCATAAGGTATTGCATGAGGTTGTTGCGGTCCACGGAATCGGCATTCATCCGTCCGTAACCCATCGCCCGGGTGTTGAGCCGCTGGGCGATCTTCTTCTCGATGCCGTCGAACGCTCCGCCGCAGATGAACAGAATGTTGCGCGTATCGACCTGCACGAACTGCTGCTCGGGATGCTTGCGCCCGCCCTGGGGCGGAACATTGACCACCGTGCCTTCCAGAATCTTCAGCAAAGCCTGCTGCACTCCTTCACCTGATACGTCGCGCGTAAGCGACGGATTGTCGCTCTTGCGGGCGATCTTGTCGATTTCGTCGATGAAGACAATTCCCCGCTGGGCCAGCTCCACGTCGTAGGAAGCCACCTGCAACAGCCGCGAGAGAATACTCTCGACATCCTCGCCCACGTATCCCGCCTCGGTAAGTACCGTAGCGTCCACGATGGTGAAGGGCACGTTCAGCAATTTGGCGATCGTGCGGGCCATCAGCGTCTTGCCGGTACCCGTCGGGCCGACCAGCAGGATGTTCGACTTGTCGAGCTCCACTTCGCTCGCCTCGCCCGAAGCATGCAGCAGCCGCTTGTAGTGATTATATACGGCCACCGACATATAGCGTTTGGCATCGTCCTGCCCGATCACGTACTGATCCAAAAACTCCTTGATTTCATTGGGCTTGAGCAAATCCTCGAATTTCAACGAGGTATTCTTCTTCTCCTTGCGACGGGATGCGGCTTCGTCATGCAGCACATCGTTGTCGATGAGCATCTGGTATCCTTTCGCAATACATTTGCTGCAAATATTGCAACCCTTGGACGAACTCAACAGGATCGCACCATCGCGGCGTTTGGCCCCGCAGAACGAACACGCATCGCTCTCGTTGCCGTAAAGGTCTTCTCCGTAATTTTTAGCCATAGGTCTTTAGTTTTCCTTCGAATTTCGTTCCCGGTCCCGGTCGAACTTTCGGACGAGCCTCTGCCGGGATAAAGTCGAAAACAAACTCCCGCCATCATCTCTACCCGGCCGTCGATCGGCCTCGTTCCGACTTCGCACACCGGAAATATCGAACCGGGTTCTTCATTTATTCCGCTCGGCCTATCGAGCGCCCCGCTCTGCCTCCGCTGATCGGAAACGATACATTTTCTCTCCCGAAATCGACCGTCCCCTGCAGATTGAAACAGAAATATTATCCCCGCTTGGTCAGCACCTCGTCGATCAGCCCGTACTCCTTGGCCTCCCGAGCCGACAGCCAATAATCGCGGTCGGCATCCTTTTCGATCTTCTCGATCGGAGCGCCCGAATGGGCCGCAATGATCTCGTACAGCTCCTGCTTGGTCTTGCGGATCTCGCGGGCCGTGATCTCGATGTCCGACGCCTGCCCCTGAGCCCCGCCCAGCGGCTGATGGATCATCACCCGCGAATGGGGTAACGCCGAGCGCTTGCCTGCAGCACCGGCGGTCAGCAGCACGGCGCCCATCGAAGCGGCCAGTCCCGTACAGATGGTCGCCACATCGGGCTGCACCAGTTGCATCGTATCGTAAATTCCCAGACCGGCCGTCACCGATCCGCCCGGGGAGTTGATATAAATCTGGATGTCCTTTTCCGGGTCGGCCGACTCCAGGAACAGCAGCTGTGCCTGGATGATGTTGGCGGCATCGTCGTAGATCGGAGCCCCCAAAAGATGATGCGATCCATCATCAAACGCGGAAAAGACGTCCATCGTCGCCACGTTCAACTGGCGCTCCTCGATGATCGTCGGCGACACGTAGGCCGCGTACTGCGAGCGGAAATCATGCAGTTTCAGACTATTGATACCGCAATGCCGGGTGGCGTATTTTTCAAATTCATTCATAACCGAACAGTTTGCAAGTTAATAAAAAACATCGGAAGCCGGTTCAAAAATTTTTCCGCGACTTGCCTCCGGTCCTACTCGATTTCCCGTACCCGGCCAACACACGATGCAGGCTCGAATCCGGCAAAAACGAGGGAAGAAGCAAAAAACAGAAGTATGACTACTAAACAGACTTTGAGGGAGTGATTGCAAAAATCAAACCCTCAAAGCTCTGATCGGATACCAATTTTCCGCTGTTTCTTAAATCTCCTTGGCCAGTTTTGCGAACTCTTCGGCAGAAACGGCCTTTTCGGTCACCTTGATCTTGGACTTCACGTCCTCGACCACCTTCATCTCATACAGCTTCTCGTAGATCTTCTGTCCCTGCTCGCGGTCCTCGAGAATCTTCTTGGCGTAATTGGCCAGCATATCTTCCGGAGCCGTCGGCAGTCCGTATTGAGCGAACTGGGCCTGTGCCAACGCCTTGGCCTCTGCAGTAGCCTCTTCGGGGGTTACCGTGAGGTTATCCTGCTTGATGAAATATTTCTGGAGGTAATTCCAGGTGAACAGTTTCACGAAAGCGTCGAAATCCTTCTCGATCTCCTCCTTGGAGAACTTGCCTTCGTTGATGACGTACAGCCAGCGCTTGAGGAACTCGACCGGCATGGTCAACCCGGCTTTCTTCAACAGGAAATCACGCAACTGCAACGTAAAGAGATAGTCGCTCTCGCGGCGCAGCTCCTTCGAAATCTCGGCATCGACGAACGCCTCGAACTCCTCGGCGGTTTTGACGTTGCCCGCAGGAAAAGCCATCTTGAAGAACTCCTCGTTCAGCTCCGGTTCCGCGAACTTGCGGATCTTGGTGATTTCGAGAGAAAATTCGGGTTTGATACCCTCCAATTCGTTCTCCTTGACCTGCAATACGGCGGCACGCTGCGCCGGAGTCTTGTAAAGTTCATTGACATTGACCTGCATCTTGAATCCGACCTTCTTGCCGATGAAGGGCTTGCGCTCCTCCTCGTTCATCGAAATCAGTCCGACGTAAGCGCCCTCGATCTTCATATCGCCGTTGTCGAGCGTCACCTCCAGCGCTTCGTCCGCCGTTACCTTGTCGGTATCCACCAGACGGCCGAAACGACGCAGGAAATTGCTGCGGTAATCGTCGTGCATCTTCTTATCGACCTTGATCGTGTAGTAGGTCATCTTATCTTTCGCCGACAGCTCGAGCTTCACCTCGGGAGCTTCGCCGATCTCGAAAATGAATTCGAATTCGGTCCCGTTCTCGAAATCGAAGTCGCCCTGCTCCTCCGAGGGGATCACGTCACCGACATAGTCGATCTTCTGCTCCTGCAGGTAGTTGAACGCCGCTTCCGAAGCCTGGCGGTAAGCCTGCTCCGCAAGCACGCCCTTGCCGTACATCTTCTTGATCACGCCCATCGGCACCATACCGGGGCGGAAGCCCGGAATATTGGCCTTGCGTTTGTACTCACGCAGGGATTTTTCGACCGCATCGCCGTAATCCTTCTCGCCTACGGTCACCTTGATGAGCGAGTTATTCTGCTCGCGCTGTTCTCTTACGATATTCATATTTCAGTTGTTTTATACGTTACAGTTCGGGTCGGCAAAAGTACAAAATAATTCATTAGCAAGCAACAAACACCCGATAAATATCTCCGCACCGATCCGTTTTTCTTTCAGGAAGGGCTTCGGGGAAGAGCACCCGGATCGACAGCCCCTCCGATCCGTAATTCGGGCGCCGAAATCGACGTCTTTTCCCGAAAAATAGCTATCTTTGTTGCCTATTATAATAAGGACATACCGGCTATAAACGGCCAACACCGCAGCCGGACAGAATATAAACGATACGAAATCCAATGACAAAAATCGTATGGATCGGACTGCTGGCGATGACGCTGGCCGCCTGCTCGGGACGCACGAAAACCCTCCGAACGGAAACCCCGGCCGCTACCCCCGCCGCGCCGCGCACCTACACCTACCGGGTCATCGAAAGCTATCCCCATTCGACCGACAGCTACACGCAGGGGCTCCTGTTCGCAGACGGAGTGATGTGGGAAGGTACGGGCGAATACGGACACTCCCGCCTGCAGCGCATCGACCTCGAAACAGGACGCACGGACGTAGTGGCTACGCTGCCCCGCAGCGAATTCGGCGAAGGCATCGCGCTGCTCGACGGCAAGATCTACCAACTGACCTGGGAAAACAACAAAGCCTACGTCTATGACGCGGCAACGGGCCGGCAGCTCCGCACTTTCGCCTATGCGGGCGAAGGATGGGGCCTCACGACCGACGGCGAGCGGCTCTACATGAGCGACGGCAGCGAATACCTGCGCATCCTCGATCCGGAAACCTTTCGGGTGCAACGCAGCGTGCCGGTCACCTTCCGGGGTGCCCCGGTACAACTGCTCAACGAACTGGAGTGGATCGACGGGAAGATCTGGGCCAATGTCTATGTCACCGACCAGATCGTCATCATCGACCCCGCCAGCGGCATCGTCGAAGGGGTCATCGACCTGCGCGGCCTGCTCCCGGACGAAGAGATCGCCCCGGATACCGACGTACTGAACGGCATCGCCTACGACGCGGCCTCGGAACGTATCTTCGTGACAGGCAAAAGATGGAGCAAACTCTTCGAAATCGAAATCATATCCCAATAAAATACCACACGACGTGACAAAAAACCGCGACATACGACACGAACTCGAACACCGCATCCTGCTGCTCGACGGCGGATTCGGCACGATGATACAGCAATACGGCCTGGACGAAGCCGACTACCGGGGCAAGGAGTTCGCCGCGAGCGAAAAACTTCTCAGAGGCTGCAACGACCTGCTGAACCTCACCCGTCCGGAAACAATCCGCGAAATCCACGAGAAATACCTCCAGGCCGGATCGGACGTAATTACGTCCAACACGTTCAACGCCAACTCCATTTCGCTGGCCGACTACGGACTGGCAGCGGAAGCGTACCGCATTAACCGGGTCGGCGCAGCCATCGCCCGCGAAGCGGCGGACGCCTTCACCGCCCGCAATCCGCAGAAGCCCCGCTTCGTGGGCGGCTCGATGGGCCCGACGAGCCATACGCTGTCGATGTCGGCGGACGTGGACAACCCCGGCGCCCGGGCTTTCACTTTCGAACAGCTCTCGCAGGCGTACTACGATCAGGCTCGGGGCCTGATGGACGGCGGCGCCGACCTGCTGATGCTCGAAACCGTCTTCGATGCGCTGAACGCCAAGGCAGCGATCTTCGCCATCGAAACCCTCTTCGCAGAACGCGGCATGCGACTGCCGGTCATCGTCTCCGGCACACTCACCTCGTCGGGCCGCACCCTGGCGGGACAAACCATCGAAGCCTTCTACACCTCCGTCGCACACGCCGAACCGCTGGCCGTGAGCCTCAACTGCTCGTTCGGCGCCAAGGCCCTGCTGCCCTACCTGGAGCGGCTGGCCGCTGTTTCGGAATTCCGCGTGGCGGTCTATCCCAATGCGGGTCTGCCGAACGTCATGGGCGGCTACGACGAGACGCCCGCGATGTTCGCCGCCGACGTAGAGGAATACATGCGGCGCGGCCTGGTCAATCTGGTGGGCGGCTGCTGCGGCACCACGCCCCTGCACATCTTCGAACTGGCGAAGATCGTGAACAACTACACGCCCCGCCCCCTGCCGCAGCGGCGGCACGTGACCTGCGAGCGGGCTGGAACAGCTTCGGATCGTTCCCGAAGCCAACTTCGTCAATGTCGGCGAGCGCACCAACGTCGCCGGCTCGGCCAAGTTCGCGCGGCTGATCCGCGAAAAAAATTACGAGGAAGCTCTCTCGGTGGCCCGCGCCCAAGTCGAAGCGGGCGCCAATATCGTCGATGTCTGCATGGACGACGGCCTGATCGACGGTCCCGAAGCCATGCGCGACTTCCTCAACCTGATGGGTTCGGAACCGGAAATCTCCGCAGTACCCGTCATGATCGACTCTTCGAAATGGGAGGTGCTCGAAACGGGGCTCCGGGTGGTGCAGGGCAAGAGCGTCGTCAATTCCATCTCCCTGAAGGAGGGCGAGCAAGAATTTCTGCACCGCGCCCGCCTCATCCGCCGTTACGGAGCCGCCGCCGTGGTGATGCTCTTCGACGAGCAGGGACAGGCAGACACCTATGCCCGCAAGATCGAGGTGGCGCAGCGGGCCTACAAGCTTCTCACCGACGACGGATTCCCCGCCGAAGACATCATCTTCGACCCCAACATCCTCGCGGTGGCCACCGGTATCGAAGCCCACGACGCCTACGCCCGGGACTTCATCGAAGCCGTCCGCTGGATCAAGCGAAACCTGCCCCACGCCAAGATTTCGGGCGGCGTGTCGAATCTATCGTTCGCCTTCCGGGGCAACAACGCCGTGCGCGAGGCCATGCATTCGGTGTTTCTCTACCACGCCATCCAAGCGGGTATGGACATGGCGATCGTCAATCCCCAGATGCTGCAAATCTACAGCGACATCGAACCGGGACTACTCGAACGGGTCGAGGATGTTATCCTCTGCCGCCGCGCAGACGCCGCCGAACGCCTCACGGAATACGCCTCGCAATTCACCAAAACCGCCGCGACGCAGACGCAGCATACCGACGCCTGGCGCTCGGAGCCGCTCGGCAAGCGCATCGAATACGCCATGCTCAAGGGCGTGGCCGACTACATCGAGCAGGACGCGCTCGAAGGCTACCGCACGCTGGGCTCGCCCCTGGCAGTGATCGACCGGCTGCTGATGCCGGCCATGGAAGTCGTAGGCAATCTGTTCGGGCAGGGCAAAATGTTCCTGCCGCAAGTGGTCAAGACCGCCCGCGTGATGAAAAAAGCCGTCGCCGTATTGACTCCCTACATCGAGCAAGGCTCCGAAGCGAACGCCAAGAGTGCCGCCAAGGTGCTGGTGGCTACCGTGAAAGGCGACGTACACGACATCGGCAAGAACATCGTGGCGGTGGTCATGGCCTGCAACGGCTACACGATCCGCGACCTGGGCGTGATGGTCGAGTGTCCCCGCATCATCGACGAAGCCGTCGCCTGGGGCGCCGACGCGATCTGCCTGAGCGGACTGATTACCCCTTCGCTCGAGGAGATGATCCACGTCTGCGAAGAGCTGGAACGCCGGGGGTTGCAAATTCCCGTACTGATCGGCGGTGCGACCACTTCGGACGTACACACCGCCGTAAAAATAGCTCCGACCTACTCGGGCCCGGTGATCCATGCCGACAACGCCAGCCGCAACAACAAAATCCTCGGCGAACTGCTCGGTCCCGGCCGGGAAGAGTATCTGGCTCGCGTGCGCGAGGAGCAACAGACCCTGCGCGACCAGTACCGCCGCCGCGAGGAGATCCGCACGATCCTACCCTTCGGTCAGGTGCGCAAGCTGCGCGTGCCGAAACCCGCGTCCGAAATCGCTGTTCCGGCCCATACGGGACGGCTGGTGTTTCCGGACATAAGTATCGCCGATGTGGAGCCGCTGATCGACTGGAACTTCTTCTTCCCGGCGTGGGGGCTCAAGGGCCGCGTACCGGAGATCTTCGAAAACCCCGAACACGGCGCCGAAGCCCGCAAGCTCTACGACGACGCGCAAAAGATGCTGGCCCGCATCCGCGAAGAAAAACTCCTCACCCTCCAGGGCGTAGCGGGCATCTTCGCAGCCGTCAGCCGGGGCGACGACATCGTGGTCACCGGCCCGAAAGACAAGAAATACATCCTGCCGATGCTGCGCAGCCAGGCCCCGGTCCGGGAAGCCCAGGCCCGCTGTCTGGCCGATTTCATCGCCGACGAAAAGGCAGGCAGAACCGACTATATCGGGGCCTTCGCCCTCACGGGCGGCATAGGGCTCAAGGAGCTGACCGAAAAGTTCCGCGCGGAGGGCGACGACTACAACGCCATCCTCTCGAAGCTGCTGGCCGACCGCCTGACCGAAGCCCTCTGCGAATGGGTGCATATCTTCATCCGCCGCCAGATGTGGGGTTACGAAACCGGTCCGGCGCTCACACCCGAACAGATCATCCGCAGCAAATACCGGGGTCGGCGCATGGCCTTCGGCTACCCGGCCTGTCCCGACCACTCGCTCAAACGCGAGGTCTTCGACCTGCTGGCCGCCGACAAGACGACCGCCATGCGTCTGAACGACAACTATATGATTACACCTGAGGAGGCGCTCTGCGGCCTGTTCTTCGCCGACGCCGAATATTTCTCCGTCGGACGAATCGACCGAGAGCAACTGGCCGACTACGCCGCACGCCGCAACATGGACATAGAAACGATCGAAAAACTGATACCCAATAACATCTGATGAATATTACGGATCTCATACAGGGCGCCGTCGCTTCGCGCACGACCCGTTTCGCCTTCGAGCTGCTCCCGCCCCTGAAGGGGGACGGCACGCGCAGCGTCTTCGGAGCCATCGACCCGCTGATGGATTTCAACCCGGCCTACATCAACGTCACCTTCCACCGCGAAGCCCTCAAAGAGGACATCCGCCCCGACGGAAGCCGCGAGTGGCACATCATGCGCCGCCGTCCGGGCACGGTCGGCATCTCGGCCGCGATCCGGCGCAAGTACGACGTGGAGGTGGTTCCCCACCTGATCTGCGGGGGCTGGTCGAAATACGACATCGAGGATTCGCTGATCGACATGGATTTCCTGGGGCTGCACAACGTGCTGGCATTGCGGGGCGACAAGCGGCAGAACGAACCCCGCTTCGTCCCCTACGCCCAGGGACACGCCCACGCCGCCGACCTGGTGCGCCAGATCCAGGCCATGAACCGGGGAGAATTTATCGACGGCGAAGTCGAGGAGTGCCACCACTCCAAGTTCTCGGTAGGTGTGGCGGGCTATCCCGAAAAGCATTTCGAGGCGGCGAATCCCCAGAGCGACCTCCAATACCTGAAGGAAAAGGTCGATGCCGGCGCCGACTACATCGTGACGCAGATGTTCTTCGACAACAGCAAGTACTTCGATTTCGTGGAGCGCTGCCGCAAAGCGGGCATCACGGTACCGATCATCCCGGGCATCAAGCCGATCTCGACGCCCAAGCACCTGGAGATCCTGCCCCGCACCTTCAGCGTCAGCCTGCCCGAAGAGCTGGTGAAGGCCGTCCGGGCCTGCGGCGAGGACACACAGGCGGCCCGCGAGGTCGGGATAGAATGGGCGATCCACCAGGCCAAGGAGCTCAAGGCGGCCGGAGTGCCGATCATCCATTTCTACACGATGGGACGCACGGACAACATCCGCAAGATCGCCCGCAACGTATTCTAATTCCGAATAGGGCAAAGTAATTGCTATTAAACACTTAACCATGACACCCGTAGAGTTTCGCCGCCACCTGCACCGCCACCCGGAGCTCTCGTTCCGCGAAACGGAGAGCGCCCGCTTCATCGCCGAGGCGCTCCGCGAGGCAGGCATCCCCTGCCGTCCGATCGCCGGAACCGGCGTACTGGCCAAAATCGAAGGACGCGGCGACCTGCGGCGAGCCGTCGTGCTGCGAGCCGACATCGACGCCCTGCCCATCCGCGAACAGAGCGGCGCGGCGTGGAGTTCCGAGAACGACGGAGTGATGCACGCCTGCGGGCACGACATCCACGCAGCGGTGCTCTACGGCACCCTGCTCCGGCTCTCCGCCGAGCGGAATTTCGAGGGTACTCTTTTCGGAATCTTCCAACCCGGAGAGGAATCGAATCCCGGCGGAGCCTCCAAAGTGCTGGCCGAAAACCCCTTCGAAGGCTATACGGTGCTGGCCGTCGTCGGCGAGCACGTCGAACCCGCTTTGGACGCGGGCACGCTGGGCTTCCGCGCGGGCAAGTACATGGCCTCCAACGACGAACTGCGCCTCACGCTCGAAGGCGCGGGCGGCCACGCGGCCATGCGTGCCGAACACCGCGACACGGTGAGCGCCGCCGCACAACTGATCCTGCACCTCACGGCCCTGAACACGCCCGAACGGGTCGTTTCGATCGGCAAGGTCGAAGCTGCGGGCGCTACGAACGTCATCCCGGACCGGGTCTATATGGAGGGAACGATGCGTACCTTCGACAAACGGGAACGGGCCGAAGTGAAACGCAGGATCGAAGAACTCGCCGCCGCGAACGACGCCTCGTACGGCATACGAACCCGGGTACACTTCACCCCCGGCTACCCGTGCGTGGTCAATGACCCGGAGTTGATCCGGCAGGCCGTCGCACTGGCCGAAACCGAAGGAATTCCCTTTCAAATGCTGCCCCTGCGCATGACTTCCGAAGATTTCGGCTTCTACGGCACCCGCTACCCGGCGATCTTCTACCGCCTGGGCGTCGGTCCCGGAGCCGGAAAACTGCATACATCCACCTTCAATCCCGACGAGGCGGCCATTCCGACCGGCATCCGGTTCATGGAACTCCTCGCCCGTAACTATTTCAACCGATGAATAAACTGAAAAATACGAAGAAGTCGGCCGCATTCGACCGCTCTTCGCTGATCATTAACCTGTTCCGGGAATTCCCGAACAACAAGTTCTCCCTCAAGCATCTGGCTTCGGCCTCGGGCGGCGCCACCAAGGAGGGCCGTCTTCGTACCCGTGAAATCATCACGGAACTGCTCGCCCAGGGCACTATCGAGGAGTGCGGGCAGGAAAAGTACCGTCTCAGCGGCAAGGAGCGTCCCCGCCAGGAGGGCATCGTACAGATGATCTCGACAGGAGCGATGTATATCCGCTCCGAGGAGTTCGAAAACGACGTATATGTCAGCCAGCGCAATTCGCTGAATGCTCTGGACGGCGACCGCGTGGAGTTCGTCATCACCCGCCGCTCCCACGCCGGGTCCCTCGAAGGCGAGATCACCCGCATCGTGGAGCGCAGCCGCAAGCAATACGTGGGCACGGCCGACGTGAGCGACCACGCCATCTTCGTCAAGATGGATCCCCGGCGCATGCCGATGGACGTCTATCTCTCCAAGCGGGACAACCCTAACGTACAGCACGGCGACAAAGTCGTGATCCGCATCACGGACTGGGCGCTGGGTTCCAAAAGCCCCGCCGGAGAGCTGGTCGAGGTATTGGGCCGCGCCGGAGAGAACAATACCGAGATGCACGCCATCCTGGCCGAATACGGCCTGCCCTACCATTTCGAGCAAAAGGTCGAAGATGCGGCCCAGGCCATTCCTTCGACGATCACCAAAGCCGATTACGCCGCCCGGCGCGACTTCCGCAAGATAACGACCTTCACCATCGACCCGGCGGATGCCAAGGACTTCGACGACGCCCTCTCGATCCGCAAGATCGAAGACGGCGTATGGGAGGTGGGCGTACATATCGCCGACGTGACCCACTACGTTCAACCCCGCTCGGTGATCGACACCGAAGCCGAGGAGCGCGGCACGTCGGTCTATCTGGTCGATCGCACGATCCCGATGCTGCCCGAAAAATTGAGCAACGAGCTTTGCTCGCTGCGCCCCGACGAAGAGAGCCTCTGCTTCTCGGCGGTCTTCACGCTCAACGAGGAGGCCGAGGTGCTGGACAAATGGTTCGGCCGCACGGTCATCCACTCCGACCGCCGCTTCACCTACGAGGAGGCGCAGCAGATCATCGAAACCGGCAAGGGCGACTTCGCCGAAGAGGTGCTGACGCTCAACCGTCTGGCACAGCGGATGCGCAAAACACGCTTCAAGCACGGAGCCGTGAGCTTCCAGCGCGAAGAGGCCAAGTTCAAACTCGACGCCGAAGGCAAACCCCTGAGCGTCTATTTCAAGGAGCAAAAGGAGGCCAACCAGCTCATCGAAGAGTTCATGCTGCTGGCCAACAAACAGGTCGCCGAATTCTGCGGACATCACAAAGTGAACGGCCGTGCCGTGCGGCGCACGATGGTTTACCGCGTACACGACGTTCCGAACGAGGAGAAGCTCGAAAAATTCCGGACCTTCGTTCTGCGCTTCGGCTACGTATTCAAGGCCGACAAGGGACGCGCCGTGGCCAAGGAGATGAACAAGCTGCTGGGACAGGCCAAAGGACGCATCGAGGAGAACGTCATTTCGAACCTCGCCGTACGTGCGATGTCCAAGGCTTTCTACTCGACCGATAACATCGGTCATTACGGCCTCGCTTTCCCCTACTACACGCATTTCACCTCGCCGATCCGCCGCTACCCGGACATGATGGTCCACCGGCTGCTGGCCCGCTACCTCGAAGGAGGCAAATCGGCCGACCGCGACACCTTCGAGAAACTCTGCGTACACGCCTCGGAGCGGGAAGTGATCGCTGCCGAAGCCGAACGCGCCTCGATCAAGTACAAAATGGTGGAGTTCATGCAGAACAAGATCGGCCAGTTCTTCGACGGCCATATCTCGGGCATGAGCGACTGGGGCATGTACGTCGAGCTGGACGAAACTCACATCGAAGGCATGGTTTCGCTGCGGGAAATGGAGGACGACCTCTACCAGTTCGACGAGAACCGCTACGAGGTCTATGGACGCCGCAAAGGACGGGTCTTCACCTTGGGCGATGCCGTGCGCATCCGCGTCAAGCGGGCCGATCTGCAACGCCGTCAGCTCGATTTCGAACTGGTGCACGATGCGGCGGCCGACTCCCGCGAGAACGACGTAAAGGGGCACGCAGCGATTCCGGTACGCCGCCAAAGCACGTCCCGACCGGGTAAGGGCGGCAAAACGTCCCGCAAAGGGGGCAAAAAAGGATCGAAGCGATGATCCGGGAACAGACGCAGCGAACCGCCGGAACCGGCCCCAACCGTGCGGAAGAGATATACGAAAAATGTCTGAAGCGTGATCCCCTCACGGCGGAGGAGGCGTATTGGCTTTACGAACAGGCCCCCCTGCAGGAGCTGGCTCTCACGGCTGACCGCGTGCGCCGTGCCGTAGTGCCCGACCTGGAGGTCGTGACCTGGCAGATCGACCGCAACGTGAACATCACCAACGTCTGCATTTCGGGCTGCCACTTCTGCAATTTCCACTGCAAACCCCACCAGACGGAGCGGGCTTTCATCACTACGCTGGATGAATACAAGGAGAAAATCGAGCGGATGCTCGCCCTCGGCGGCGACCAGTTGCTGCTGCAGGGCGGTCTACACCCGAAGCTGGGGATCGATTTCTACGAGGAGCTCTTCTCGACACTCAAGAGCCTCTATCCGCAGGTACGCCTGCACGCCCTCGGAGCGCCCGAAGTGGCGCACATCGCCCGCATCAGCGGCCTCACCACGCTCGACACCCGAAACGGCTGATCGCCGCCGGATTGGACTCCTGCCGGGTGCCGGGGCCGAGATCCTCGATCCCGGCGTGCGGAAAGCCATCTCGCCCGCCAAACCTTCGGTCGAGGAGTGGATCCAGGTGATGCACGAAGCCCACTGCCTCAACCTGCCGACCTCGGCGACGATGATGTACGGCCATGTAGAAACATCCCGTCAGCGTGTGGACCACCTGCTGCGCATCCACGACCTGCAGGCCCGCTGTCCCGAAGGACATTACGGCTTTCTGGCCTTCATCCCTTGGATTTTTCGCTCGTCGGGCACCGAATTGGAGCGGCAGGGAGTTGCAACCCGCTTTTCACCATTGGAATACATTCGCATAATCGCCGTCAGCCGACTGGTTCTGAACAACATCCGCAACATCCAGGCTTCGTGGCTCACCGTCGGCAAGGCCACCGCTCAGGTAGCGCTGCACAGCGGCGCCAACGACATGGGTTCGATCATGATCGAGGAGAACGTCGTTTCTTCGGCCGGGGCGCACAACCAGTTCGATGCCGCAGGCATCCAACAAGCGATCCGCGAGGCGGGCTTCACGCCTCGTCTGCGGGACCAGCTTTACCGAATGCGGTAACGATCCCCATGCGGCAAGCCATATCAACTGAAGAGGGGTATTTCCCTGCACGAAAAAAAGCCGGAAAATTCCGGCTTTTTTATTCGGAACGAATTTTGAACTCTACCCGACGATTATAACCAACTCCCTATGACGGCATATTTACGGCCTGCTCTTCGACAGACAAGATTCTTCTCTCGATCCGGACTTACACGACATCTCGGACTTCTATACCGGACCGTACAGCCGACTATTGTGCTGTTCCTGCTTGTACTCGCCCTAACGGGCTGCCTTTCCGAAGAGATCCCGACGGAAAAGGAAACCACGCTCGTCCGCGTCGGAGAGGAGGCCCCTCACTTCACGGTCGGAATGCTCGACGACACAGCGATCACCCTGTCCGACCTGCAAGGCAACGTGGTGTTGCTTACCTTCTTCTCCACGTGGTGCCCGACCTGCCGGAAACAAATGCAGCAGATGCAAACCCAAATCGTCGATCGCTTTGCTGACCGGAAATTTCGCTTCCTTCCAATCAATCGAGGCGAAACGCAGCAGACCGTTCAAGAATTCTGCCGCGAGCTGGGAATCGCATTCTCCGTAGGTCTGGATCCCGACATGTCAATCTACTCGCTCTACGCCACCCGATACGTTCCCCGCAACTTTATCATCAGTCCCGATGGCAAAATCCTGCTCTCCGAAACCGACTACGACGCAACAATACAACGCCTGCTGATCGAGCAAATCGAACAAGCGCTCCAAACAACAGAATAAAGCAGCATACCCAACAAAGCCGACCGCACAAAACAGCCGTCTATGACTGACACGACCGGATTCCAAAGACACCCCGGAATTCCAACGGTTTCCACCCCGTAACCGTCCGATCTGCCGGGACACAGCAACATTGCCGAACCCCGCAATTTACTCCGCCTCGAATCGAACCGTCCCCTCTCATGCCTTCTCCAAAACCCCTCCACACACACCCTCTTCCTCACAAAACACAAACAGGCGGAGCTTGCAGAAGCTCCGCCTGTTCTTTCGAAATCCGGGATTTCGATTACTTCATCAGACCGGTTACCAGGAAGGTGATCGCCACGGTCAAAATACCGTACAACTCCGGGAAAGCGGCGAGGATCAGGGTTTTGGTACCCACGTCATGACCGTTACCTACGGCAGCGATACCGTTGGCGCAAAGCTGGCCCTGACGATACGACGAGAAAAAGTTCACCAGGCCGACCAAGATACCCAAACCGAAGATAGCGGCCGCCTGCAGCATCGTAACCGAATCGGTCAGGTAATTCATGATAAGGAAGAGCGAGGCAAAGCCATAAAGACCCTGCGAAGCGGGCAGACCCGACAGGATGATGTAGTTACCGAAGGCATTCGGGTTCTTCTTCATCGCACCGACTGCGGCGTTGCCCGCGATGGTAGTGCCGTAGCAACTGCCTACGGCCGCCAGAGTAAACATGATGGCCATACCGAGATAGCCCAACGTAATAGGTTCCATAAATCGAATTTTGTTTTAGTTGTTAATATTGATTATCATTTAGTTTATTCGTTTTTCAACGGGGTGAAGACGCGCGTTGCGGCCTCGAACCCGGCGTTCTTGTAGAACTCCACGAACGTCAGACGCAGCGGATGCACCACCGACGAGAGAACGCACATGAAGAGGTTGATGCCGTGTCCCAGCAGCAGGATCAGCAACATCACGAGCTGCTTCACGACCGGAATATCGGGACTCATACCAACGGCCAACTGGTTGAAGACCATCGCCAGAATACCACCCGAAAGGCCGATGGCGAACAGACGGATGTACGACAGCAGATCGCCCACCAGCCCCGACACATTATTATAGGTATTCCAGATACCGAGTCCGAAGTTCACGAAGATATTCTTGCCCGGCGAATTGAAGAAGAACATCAGCACCAGGCCGACGCCCAGGATCACCAGATAAGCGACCGAATGGAACGTGAAGCCCACGCTTTCGGGCAACAGGAACGCAGCGGCACTATCGACCAGCACGATGATCCAGCCGATCAGCCCCAGCGCATAGCGCAGGCCGAAGCTGTGGGCCGTGACATAAGCGTTGATCATCATGGCGAAAAGCACCTGCACGGCACCCAGTCCGATCGAAAGCGGGAAGAGGATGTCCGGTGTCAGCAGGTGATCGCGCAGGCTGCCCAGCCACTCCCATTCGGAAAGCTGCAATCCGAAAAACGAGCCCGACATCAGGCCGAAGACCATGCCCGAAAATCCGCACAGCATCGTCAGCATACCGATCTCCTTCATGGCTGAACTCCCCTTCTTGCGACCCAGCATCACTGCGGCCAAACCGCCCAGCATGATGACCAGTCCGTAACCGCCCTCGGCCATACAGAAGCCGAAGAAGATCATATAGAAAGGCGCGAAGAAGCGTGTCAAATCGATCGTGCCGTATTTGGGCAGCGCATACATCGCGCCGATCACCTCGAACAGATGGGCGAAGGGACGGTTGCGCAGCTTCACCGGGGTATTGTCCTCGGGGGTCGGCGTACTCTTCAGGAAAATCAGATTGGGGTATTCGGCCAGCAGAGCATCTACCTTCGCGGAATCGGACTCCTCGGCCCACCCCTCCAGAATAACCAGCGTACCGTCGGCTTCAGGCTGCGCAGTATTCTTCACGCGAATCTCTTCCAACTTCCGCTTGAGCTCGATCCCATGCCGGCGGATCGCCTCCACCGAAAGAGCCGCACGGGAAAATTCCCGATCCAGCTCCGCGAGCTTCCTGCGAGCCTCGGCGATCTGGGCTTCGGCCTGACGACAGTCCATCGTCGGCGCCTTGACCTCCTGCGCATCGAGCACCACCTCCTCGCCCGGCCGGGTCACGACCACGAAGTAATCGAAGGTTTCACCCTCGTGCACCAGAGCGATCGTATAACGCTCCGACCACGCCTCGATATCCTTCTCGTAAGCCGCACGGCTGGTGAAGAAATAGCGCAACACCACGCCCTTGTCCGCTAACTTGCGAAGCGTATCGACCGAAAAATCGCCCCAGGGACGCAGCTCGTCGGCGGTTTTCTGCAAGCGTGCGATCTCCGAACGGAGCGCCGCTGCCTGCTGCGTAGCGGCCATGTAGCGGTCGAAAGCCTCGCCGCCGTCGGCGATGGGCTGCTCGTCCTTGACAAAGCGCTCGTCCTCCAAGAATCGTTTCAGGGTCTCGACTGCCTTGTGATGGTTGTCGATCGTAAGCAGCAGCTGACGGTCTTCGTCCGAAGGCTCCCATCCCGTAGTGGTAATATCGACCAGCCCCAGGCCGCGCAGCTTCTCGATGAAGTCGCTGCTCTGACCCGCATAGAGTACCAGGTCGTATTTCGACATTCTCGCTATCATAACATCGCGCCCTCCCCGGCTTGCTGTTGTTTGGTTTTCACGATCTTCTGGGCCGACTTGGAGAGGTTCTCCTCATCCTCCATGAAGCGTTTGATCTTGCGTATGGCATCCTCGTACCCGGGTATCTGCACCTTTTCGTAGAGGTTTACCTTCTGAGTAGTCTTGCGGCGTGCGAAATCCAGCAACTCCATCTTGCGGTTGAACACCTCGAACTCGATACCCAGGCGCGCGAGGCGCTTGAGAATATCGACTCCGTCGGCGAACCACACGGGAGCCGAGAAGAGGTCGTAATCCTTCTCCTCGAAACGGATGTCCTGCAACACCGGCGTACGCACGCCCGCGATCTTCTGCTCCGCAAGATCGACGTCGGCGATGCGCAGCAGGTCCGCATCGAACTCACCCCACAGGGAAACCATGTAGTCGTACTGCGCCGTAAGCGCGTCCAACTGCCGTCGGAAATCCTGTGCGGTGTCCTTCGCCTTCTTCACTTCGGAACGCAGGGCCGACTCCTTACTCTTGATCGTAGGGAGCGCCTTCTGCCGCATTTTCAGCTGTTTTCCGAGTTCGCCCAGCGAGGTCTTGTTATATTGGAATTTTATAGCCATTCTGTTTGAGTTGAATTGCTCTACTCGGTTTTAGGCCAGTATTTCTCCACCAGTTCGCTCTTGATAGCCACCTCTTCCTTCGAGAAGTATTTGGCGAAGAGCTCCCACGCCGTGTCGAGCATCTGCGTAATTTCGATATTGACGTCGATCGCCAGCAGTTTCTCCGAATAGTCGTAAGCGAACTTGAGCGCACGCTCGTCGTAGTCCGAAAGGTCGAAGCCGTTCTCCAGTTTGGTCTTGGCATTGGCCGCATCGGCGTAGAGACGCACGGCGGCGTTCATCACCTGCGGATGATCCTCGCGGGTCTTCTTGCCGATCACCAACTGTTTCAGACGCGACAGCGAACGGAACGGATCGACGATAACCTTACCCGTGTCCGAATCGTTGCGCAGGAACAACTGACCCTCGGTGATGTAACCCGTATTGTCGGGGATGGCGTGCGTGATGTCGCCGCCCGAAAGGGTCGTCACCGCGATAATGGTGATCGAGCCGCCGTTGGGCAACTGCACGGCCTTCTCGTAGATCTTCGCCAGGTCGGAGTAGAGCGAACCGGGCATCGAGTCCTTCGAAGGAATCTGATCCATACGGTTCGATACGATGGCCAGCGCATCGGCGTAAAGGGTCATGTCCGTCAGCAGCACCAGCACCTTTTCACCCTTATCGACGGCGAAATATTCGGCGGCGGTCAAGGCCATGTCCGGCACGAGCAGACGCTCCACCGGGGGATTCTCCGTGGTATTGACGAACGAAACGATGCGATCGAGCGCACCGGCGTTTTCGAACACCTGCTTGAAGTAGAGGAAGTCGTCGTTCGACAGACCCATGCCGCCCAGGATGATCTTGTCGGCCTTGGCACGCAGGGCCACATTGGCCATCACGGCGTTATAGGGCTGATCCGGATCGGCGAAGAAAGGAATCTTCTGGCCCGTCACGATCGTATTATTGAGGTCGATGCCGGCGATACCCGTGGCGATCAGCTCCGACGGCTGGATGCGGCGGAACGGATTCACCGTCGGACCGCCGATTTCGCGGGCTTCGCCCTCGATCTGCTCGCCGCCCTCGATAGGCTCGCCGTAGGCGTTGAAGAAACGGCCCGCCAGGTTATCCGAAACGCGCAGCTTCGGGGGTTCGCCGTGGAAAATTACCTCCGAATCGGTGGTAATACCCTCCGTGCCCGCGAAAAACCTGCAAAGTCACCTGGTCGCCCATAATCTTCACCACCTGGGCCAACTTGCCGCCCACGGTGGCCAGCTCGTCATTACCCACGCCTTCGGCACGCAGCGTCACGGTCGCCTTGGTAATGTTTTCAATCTTGGTATATATCTTCTGAAATGCTCGTGTTGTCATACCGCGCCTTATTTGGATTCTTTTTCACTCACTGTTTTCTCGATCTGACGGCGGTAGTCCTCGAATTTCTCCGATTTCCACTCCGAATAGTTCATCTGACGGAAGAGGTTGATCAGGCCCTTGAAGAACGATGCGCACTCCTCGAAACCGGTGAACCCGAACTCCCGGTCGCAGATGTCGAGCACCATCTCGTACATCATCTTCTGGCGTTCGATCGGGCAGTTGGCGTCGATCTCGTCGAAGGCGTCCTGCTGCAAGATCACGAAGTCGATCAGCTCCGACTTCCAGAACCGCTCGTGGTACTCCACCGGCACACCGTCGTCACCCAGGATGTTGATCTGGTCGTTGGCCTCCTTACCGCGCTGCACGAGCGTCTTGCCCGTATAAACCTTATCCACCCAGCCCTTTTCGATGCGGGTGTCGAGGTACTCCTCAATCTCGGGATATTCGAGGTATTTCGAGTAGGACTCCAGCGGGTCGATAGCCGGGTAACGCTTCGAATCGGCGCGGCCCTGCGAAAGGGCGTAGAAACAGCGGGCGGCCTTCTTCGTCGATTCGGTCACCGGCTCCTTGAGGTTACCGCCCGCAGGCGACACCGTACCCAGGAAGGTCACCGAACCCGTCTTGCCGTTGCTCAGCTTGACCAGACCAGCCCGCGCATAGAAGTTCGAAATGATCGCCGAAAGATCGACCGGGAAGGCGTCCTGGCCCGGAAGCTCCTCCAAACGGTTGGACATCTCGCGCAGCGCCTGCGCCCAACGCGAAGTCGAGTCGGCCATAACGAGCACCTTGAGGCCCATCGAACGGTAGTACTCGCCGATGGTCATACCCGTATAAACGGACGCCTCACGCGCCGCGACGGGCATGTTCGAAGTATTGCAGATGATGATGGTACGTTCCATGAGCTTGTGACCCGTGCGGGGATCGACCAGCTCGGGGAACTCCTTAAAGATCTCGACCACCTCGTTGGCACGCTCGCCGCAGGCCACGATGATAATTACGTCGGCATCGGCCTGCTTCGAAATCGCGTGCTGAAGCACCGTCTTGCCCGCACCGAAAGGCCCGGGGATGAAGCCCGTACCGCCCTCGGCCAGCGGGTTGAAAGTGTCGATGGCCCGCACGCCCGTCTCCATGACGCGCGAGGGGCGCGGCTTCTCCCGGTAACAGCGCACGGCCTGCTTCACGGGCCACCGCTGAACCATCGTAATATCGTGATCCCGGCCGTCGGCATCGGTGATGACGGCGATCGTGTCCGTAACCTTGTACTCTCCGGTGGGCACGACGCTCTTGACCGTATAGGTTCCCTCCATCGTGAAGGGTACCATGATCTTGTGCTCGACCCACTCCTCCTTGACCTGGCCCAGCCACGATGCGGCCGAAACCTTGTCGCCGGGCTTAGCCAGCGGCTTGAACTCCCACTTCTTCTCGAAGTCGATAGGGTCGGTGATCGAACCGCGCGCGATGAACAGACCGTCCATCTTCTCCAGGTCGTTCTGCAGACCGTCGTAGTTGCGCGAAAGAAGACCGGGAGCGAGCGTCGCTTCCAGCATGTGACCCTCGAATTCGACCTTTTCGCCGATCTTCAGTCCGCGGGTCGAGTCGAAAACCTGCACGTAGGCATTGTCGCCCACGACCTTGATGACCTCGGCCATCATCTTGGTATCCCCGCAGTAAACGTGACAGATTTCGTTCTGGCCGACAGGGCCGTCCGCCTTCACGATCACGATGTTCGAGATGATACCGTTTACTCGTCCTGTTGTTTTCATTATCTGTTTTATTGTTTATTGATCAAATCCTTGCCGTCCAGACTGGTCATCAGGCGGTGCAGCATTTCGCGCCCCTGCTTGTCGTCCAAACGGGTCCAGCGCGCCACGATGTTCACCTTCACCAGGTAAGCCAGCAGCGCGTTGATGTCGAAATAATCGAAAGTGGAAAGCTCCTCGGCCTGGTTCCAGCGGATCGCGTCGATCTTGCGCTCCTTCTCCACCAGGTTGGTTTCGTCGTTCACGGCAGCGATCACCGCCTCCAGATAGGGGACGTCGCCCCGCAAGCCGAAATCGGCGGCCGACGAGCGTTTGAGCTGCTGCGAAGTTTCATCCCCGCCCACGACAGACTGCTCGGCCGAACGTCCCGTAACGCGGGCTACGACGGCGGCAGAGATGTTGCGCAGGTTGCGGTCGAAATCGGCCCACTGGCGCAGGAAACGGCTTTTGGAGTGGGCGCACTCGTCGTAGTAGGCCGAGAAAAGAGCGTTCTCGAACGATCGGTCGGTGTCGATCCCGTCCTCGTTGTCGGCATCTTCATCGACGATGGCCGAATAGGAACGGACCACGGTCGCCATACGCGCCGGAAGCCGGTCGGGGTTCTTGGTCTGCTCCTCGATCTCTTCCCGCGAGAGGTTGCCCAGCGGGTTGTGCGCCGTGCGTCCCTTGCGGAAATTAACCAGGTTCTCGCAGTCGTAGTAACCGTAAAGCAGGCGCACGCAACGTGCGTCGCGGGCGGAAACCCCTTCGAGAATCTCCTCGATGATCGCCCGGGCGTTGAAGCCCTTGGTATCGGCATCGAGCGAATACTCCCGCAATCCGGCTACCAAACAGTAGTAATTCTTGTCGAACATGGCGCCCGGCTTAAGCGTTATACAGCATTTTATAGACCTTGTCGCGCAGGTACTCCTTCAACAGAGCGTCGAAATCCTGGTCCGAAAACGAAATGTAGTAGCCGCCGTCTTTGGCACCCACCTTGAATCCCGTCCTGACCTCCTTCGAATAACCCACCTCGACGCCTGCGGCCAGCAGCTCCTTCGCAGCGGCTTCGAACGTCGCTTCGAACGCCTTCTGTTCCGCCTCCGGCAGCAGGGCCTTCAACTGGTTCTTCGACGAATCGGCGCCGCTCCAGTTCTTGGCGACGGTAAGCAGCATCTGCTTTACGAATTCGGGATCGAGCGTCGCGGCTTTCACGGCGGGAGCGGTGCTCTTGGCGATAATCATGGAGCTGATCTCGGCTTTGATCTTCGAGAGGGCCTGCTTGCCCGCGAGCGAAATTTCGGTCATCGCGTTCTTCTCCACGTCCTGTGCTTTGGTATTGGCTTCGGCGAGGATCTTCGCAGCCTGCGCCTCGGCCTCCTTCACGATCTTGGCCGCATTGGTCTTCGCTTCGGCCACCAGACGTTCCGCCTCGGCACGGCCTTTCTCCAGTCCCTCGTCGTAGAGCTTCTGGGTTAACTGTTGAAGTTTGTTTTCCATAAGAATTTATGTTTATTATATTTGAATTTCTTATTCGTCACTCCATGACCTCGCGTCACGGATTCCGGGATGCAGCCCGGCCCCGCACCGACCCCGCCGACCGAAACGCACGGCATACAGCACCGCTTTCCCCGCCGGCAAATCCGACCGCAGGCATTCGATCCGGGATCACCGGAATCTTTCTCTTCCTCACCTCCATCCGAGACTCGATCGCAAGCGATCTCTCCCCGACTCCGACCGGAAACATCGGAACTGTTCCCGAAATCACACTCCTCCGAATTAGTTCCTACAAATATATAAAATCCATTTTAACCCACGCATATTCGGCGCATTTTTTTTCGGATCGAACCATAAAAAAATCGTTTGGGACAACCAACGTCTTCATCTTGAAAAAAGCTCCCTCCGAATGAAAATCCGAAGGGAGCAATGGCTTATTCAAAATTCATCGCCCTGATGTTCGGGACGCAGCAGATCGGTGACTACCTTTACGGGCGAAAAAGTCGTGATGGGGACTTCGACGAAGACCGTATTCCACCGGGCCATGGCACCGTTCCAAAGACCGGGCAGTTCCTGCGCGAGCAACTCGCGTCCGCCGTCCGACTTGCGGGAGATAAAACCCGTAGCGGGATCGACGAACTCCTGCAGATCGAAACGACCTCCTTTCGAGGTACGGAAGCTGCAAACCAGATCCACCGGATTGAAATGGGTTGCCAAGCGCATCAATTCCCGCTTTTCGGGAGCGATCTGGTTCGATTCGGCGATCTGGAGCGTCTCCAACCCGTCGGCCCCGGTCACCCAGAAGGGGCCGCCGCCCGGTTCGCCTTCGTTGCGCACCATGCCGCACACCCGGATCGGGCGGTCGAGCACCTGCCTCAAAAGAGCCGTGCCGTAATCCTTGGGCAGTTTCACGCAGAGTTCATTCTCGATGAACGCGGCGATGGGCTCCAACTCGGCACCCGGCACTTCGAGGGCCATGAGGTATTCAAAAATCCGCTCCTGCAATGCGAGCAACACTCCGGCCAGCGCTTTTTTATAAAGCACCGTATCGCCCCGCCGGGCATCGGTAGTAACATTGTCGATATTTTTAACGAAGACTATGTCCGCATCGATCTTTCCGAGGTTCCCGATCAGCGCCCCGTGTCCCGCAGGACGGAAGAGCAGCCGCCCGTCTGCCCGTCGGAAAGGCGTACAGTCGGGATTCACGGCCAGCGTGTCGGTCGAAGGGTCCTGCACGGAGAAGGAGATGCGATACTTGACCCCGAAACGGGATTCGTAAACCGGTATCTTCTCGGCCAGCAACGCTTCGAAACGGGTCAGATGCTCGGGCGAGACGGTAAAGTGAATCTTCACCTCGCCCCCGGCGGCGGCGTACTGCGCCCCTTCGACCAGATGCTCTTCGACGGCTTTGCGCACCTCATCCCCATAGCGGTGGAACGACACCAGTCCCTTCGGGGTTTCCCCGTAACGGAGCCCTTCGGCGACGATATTTTCGACCGTCCGCAGCTCGTCGGCATCGTCACCGACGATCGTCCGCAGCTCGGGCCAGAAGGCGAAGCGGCGGCGGTTGGCCAGCAACTCCCCGACTACAGCCGTACGGCGCCCCTCGCGGACGAACTCGAACAAATCCTTGAACATACGGGTCGCGGCGCCCGAAGCGGGCACGAATTTCACCACCCGCAAAGACTCCTTCGCACGGTCGTAACGGGCCGCCGCCTGCTCGATCCCGGCAGCATCCAGCACCCGAATACCGTCGCCGCACGAAGCGGCCCGCGTCACGGGAAGAAAGGGAAAACCTTCCCGAAAATTCTTCAACTGGGTTTCGAGAGCCGCCGGCGTCGCCGTGCTCCTCCATTTGCACAAAATCCTCTTTCGTAAACATATCGGAAACCGTTTATCAGTCACATTCATTCTCTTTCAGCAAGATCGGCGCCACATCGACCGACGCCCGACGAAGCGGGCGATAAAAAACAGCGACTCCGCCCGTTTTTCTTCACGCACACGGCGCCCTACCCGCCTGTTACAAAAAGCTCCCTTCTCACTCGCATAGATCGAAACCGTTGAACGATCGTTCTCCTTGCCCGACACAACGCCCCACATCACTCGACCGAAAACGGCGAATTGCGAGCCCCTTTCTCTCCGCCGGGCAAAAAAGCCGTCCTCTCCTGCCTCACTCATCGGAAACATCGAACTACATTCTCTGTTTTCTACGCCCGGCAGAACGAGTGAAGTCGTTCTGCCCTCGCTTGTCGAAAACATTCAAATTAACGAAATAATTCCTAACTTTGCAAATATGATACGAGAATTTAACAATCCCGAACTCGCCCCGCGCAACAGTTTTCACGTGGCGCAACGAGCGGCACGCCTCATCGAGTTCGACCGGACGGAAGATTTGCAGGAACTCTTCGAGAAAGGGATGCCTGATCCGTGGTACGTCCTCGGCGGAGGCAACAACGTCCTCTTCACGCAAGACTATCCCGGTACGCTGCTGACCCCTGTGGCACAGGGTATCCGCATCGTGGACGAACAGCCGGACTGCGTGACGATCGAAGCCGACGCGGGCGTCGAGTGGGACGACCTGGTCGAATGGGCCGTGCAGCACGAACTGTGGGGATTGGAGAATCTCGCGCTCATCCCCGGCAAAGTCGGGGCCGCACCCGTCCAGAACATCGGAGCCTACGGTTGCGAAGCCAAGGATGCGATCCGAAGCGTCGAGATGTTCTGCACAGAGACCTTCAACACGCTCGTCCTGAACAGAGAACACTGCGCGTTCGGGTACCGGGACAGCGTCTTCAAACGCTCCCTGCGGGGACGTGTAATCATCACTTCGGTCCGCTTTGCGTTGAGCCGCACGCCCCGACCCCGCCTCGAATACGGGGACCTGGCCGCAGAGGTCGAAGCGCGGGGAGGCATCACGCTGCGCAACATCCGCGAGGCCGTTTGTGCGATCCGCCGGGCCAAGCTGCCCGACCCTGCGGTGACGGGCAACGCCGGGAGCTTCTTCAAGAATCCGGTCGTCGGCCGCGAGGAGGCCGAACGCTTGTCGGCACTTTATCCCGATATGCCGCACTATCCGGCAGCCGACCCTTCGCAAGTCAAGCTGGCCGCAGGCTGGCTGATCGACCGCGCCGGACTGAAAGGCCACAGCGAAGGACGCGTGGGGATCCACCCCCGGCAGGCGCTGGTGATTATCAACCTCGGAGGCGCTACGGGTACGGAGATCGTCGCTTTCGCCCGCAAAGTGCAGGAACAGGTAAAGAAACGCTTCGGCGTGGAGATCGAACCCGAAGTCAATATATTATAAAACCGACAAGGCACTGCCTATGAACCTACTGGACAATTTCCAACGCTACATCCGCCGCAACGAGCTGGCAGCTCCGGAGGATTTCATCCTGCTGACCGTTTCGGGCGGCGTGGACTCGATGGTCATGCTCTCGCTCTTCGTGCGAAGCGGCTATCGCGTCGGCGTGGCCCACTGCAATTTCCAGTTGCGGGGCGTGGAGAGCGAAGAGGACGAGGAACTCGTACGCCGCGAGGCGGAGAAGTACGGCGTGCCCTGGTACAACAAACGCTTCGACACCAAAGGCGAGATGGAGCGCACGGGCGAATCGATGGAAATGGCCGCACGGCGGCTGCGCTACGCCTGGTTCGACGAATTGAGCCGCGAGCACGGTTACACGGTGGTGGCCATCGCCCACCACATCGACGACTCGATCGAAACCTTCTTCATCAACCTGTTGCGCGGCACCGGCCTGCGGGGTCTGACGGGGATCACCACCCATGCCGGGAAGCTGATCCGCCCGCTGATGTTCGCTTCGCGCAAGGACATCCTCGAATACGCCGTAGCACAACACATTCCCTACCGGGAAGATTCGTCGAACCGCTCGACCAAATACCTGCGCAACAAGATCCGCCTGGGACTCGTACCCCGCATCAAGGAGATCAGCCCCAAGTTCACCGACCTGATGCGTCAGAACATCGGCCGTCTGACCGACGCGCAGCTCTTCATCAACCACGGCATCCAGCGCATCCGCGAAGAGGTCATCACCACCGAAAACGGGATCGACACGATCCACATCGACCGTATCGACCGGGCTTTCCCGCTGAATTTCGTAATCTTCGAACTGCTCAACTCGACCTATTCGTTCAAAGGCGACGTGTCGGACGCCCTGGTCAGGGCGCTGGAACAGAACTCCGGCACGGGCAAGCGGTTCTACTCCAAATCCCACGTGGCGTACATCGACCGGGGACGGATTATGGTAACCCCGATCCCGGCGGACGACCCCTGCCAGGTGCAGGTCGAGGCGGGCGCCCCGCGCTGCTACTGCGGCAACTCGGTGCTCTACTTCGAGCTGCGCGACATCGACGATATCCAGGGCTTCGGCGTACCCGAACACATCGCCCAGGTGGATGCCGACAAACTCAAATACCCGCTCACGGTGCGCCGCTGGCAGGAGGGGGACTGGTTCATTCCCTACGGCATGTCCGGCCGCAAGAAGGTCAGCGACTACCTGATCGACCATAAAGTCCCGCTGCCGGAGAAGGCACGGCAGTTCGTACTGCTTTCCGGGGATGAGATCGTCTGGCTCGTCGGGCGGCGCATCGACGACCGCTACCGGCTCACGGCCGAGACCGAAAACGTGCTGCGCATCACCAAAGAGATCATTTAAGCCATGGCGAAAAGCGGCGTAAAATTCAAAGATACGATGGCGGCCTACGACCGTCTCCGAGGCGAAATCGCGGGACGGAAGTTCGCGCCCGTCTATCTGCTCATGGGCGAAGAGGCCTTCTTCATCGACGCTCTCTGCGACCTGCTGGCCTCGACGATCCTCCAGGAGTCCGAACGGGCTTTCAACCAGCTGACCGTCTATGGGCGGGACTCCGACGCGGGACAAGTGGTGAACCTCTGCCGGCAGATGCCGATGATGGGTTCGTACCAGGTGGTGATTCTCAAGGAGGCGCAGCAACTGCGCGGTCTCGACAAACTCTCGCTATACACTTCGAAACCCTCGCCCACGACGATCCTGATCGTCTGCCACAAGGAGAAGAACGTGGACAAGCGTTCGCAGCTCTACAAAAGCATCGCCCAGCACGGTGCGGTGCTCGAATCGGTCCGGCCGCGCGATTACGAGATCGGCCCCTGGCTCGCGCAGTTCGTCGCCTCGAAAGGCTGCACGATCGACGCGAAAGCCCAGGCGATGCTGACCGACCACCTGGGCACCGACCTCGCCAAAATCTCCAACGAACTGGGCAAGCTGCTGCTCTCGCTACCGGAAGGAACGAAGAAAATCACCGACGCACACATCGAACAGAACATCGGCATCTCGAAGGATTTCAATAACTTCGAACTCTGCAAGGCCGTCACGGGACAGAACCTCGAACAGGCCCTGCGCATCGCCGACCATTTCGCCCGCAACCCCAAAGACAACCCCCTGCTGGTAACGATTCTGGCCCTTTTCAATCAGTTCCGCGAAATTTTCCGCATCAACTACCTGCGGTGGCTCAGCCGCCACAAGGGAGTTCCGTTTCCCTCGGACACGGAACTCATAGGCATCCTGCGAATGAACAACGCCTACGCTCTGGGCGAACTGAAGCAGACCTCGGCACGGTGGGACAACCGCCGGGTGTTCCGTATCCTGGGGCTGCTGCGCGAATACGACGCCAAATCGAAGGGCATGAACGCGGGCGGCGCCCCGGACGGGGAGCTGCTCCGCGAGCTGCTTCTCAAAATCTTCCTCCAATAATGGAACGCATCCTGCTGCGCAACGGTATCCCGGAGCCGATGCCCCGCATCGAAGGCACATACCTCTATCAGACGCTTCATGTCCGGGGACGCCGCCCCCTCTGGCTCGACCGCCACACGGAACTGCTGGCTCGCAACATACAAGAGCTTTTCGGGTTGCGCTGGGCCCCCGACCTTCGCCGGCTGGAGGCAGAGATCGCCGCCCTGCTCGACGCCAACCGTCACCCCGTCGCAGGCTCTTCGTTCGTACGCATGGCCTTCACACCGGCGGGCGACCTGCTGCTGATCCCCGGAGCGGTATCCTTCTACGACGGGTATGCCCTGCGGTCGCTGCGGCCCGCTGCGGCTGTCGTGAACTACGGCGTTCCCTACCCCGAATACCCCACCTCGGCACGCGAAGCAGCCTGCATGCTGGCTTTGCAGGCAGCGGTGACGGCGGACAACCGGGCGGCGGAAGCGGACATTGAACGGGCGGCAGTCCGGACAGGCGTACAAGCGGTGATCCGCTGCGACGGCGAGGGATTCGTGCACGTATGCGACGAAGCGCCCCTGTTCGCCGTGAAAGGAAAAAAGTCTATACTCCGCCCGCCCCGCCGAGTGTCGAACGGGAATTGGCATGCCGGGCCGTCGAAGCCGCCCGCCTGCCTCTGCTGGAGCTGGAGATCGGCCGGGAGCAACTTGCCCGTTTCGACGAAATTTTCTATGTCGATCACCGGGGCCTCACCTCGCTATCGGCCTGCGAAGGGCAACTCTACGCCGCAATCATCACCGAACGTATCGCCCGCGTCCTGAACAAATTATACTAACACATCCTGCCCGATACAAACCGGACAGGTTTCCTTTGTCCCACCCTATTTACAATACCTTCACAAAAGATCGGAATACACTCGGCATAAAAAACAGTTCGCTCGTTTCATTCTGCACTCATTTTCATTACTTTTGCAGAAAGTCGGATACATTCGGCAACACCCCCGGATCCGTTTGTTGGATTCTGTATTCATTTTCATTACCTTTGCTCCCAATGTCACACACCATCGCCATTTTTCCGGGATCGTTCGATCCCTTTACCCGGGGCCATCAGGCACTCGTGGACGATGCCCTGCGAATCTTCGACAAGGTCGTCATCGGCATCGGCAACAATGTTTCCAAGGCAGGACTGCTGCGCATCGAAGCCCGCAAACAACTCATCGAAGACCTCTATGCGGACAACCCCCGGGTCGAAGTGAGAATCTATACCGGTCTGACGGGCGACTTCGCCCGCGACCAGCATGCCTCGGCCATCATCCGCGGCGTGCGCAACACCACCGATTTCGAATACGAACGGACGATGGAGGCGACCAACCACCGCCTGCATCCCGACATCATCACCGTGATGCTCTTCACCCCGGCTCCCGTAGCCGACATCGCCTCGAGCACCGTACGCGAAGTACTGGCTTTCGGCCGCACGGTCGATGAATTCATGCCCGAAGGAATAGACATAAAAAAATACCTCTGATTACTATATTGCTATGATGGAATTTACCGCAGAAATGATCGCCGGTTTTCTCGGCGGCCAAGTCGCAGGCGACAAAGAGGCCAAGGTGCACACCGTCTCCTCGATCGAAGAGGGCGAACCCGGCGCCCTGACCTACCTGACCAACCCCAAATACGAAAAACACCTTTACAAAACCCGTGCGTCGATCGTATTGGTGAACAAGGATTTCACCCCTTCGGAACCCGTGACCGCCACCTTGATTAAAGTCGAAGACACCGGCGCCGCAGTGCTCAAACTGCTGCAAATGTATCAGGCCGCAAAACCCCGCAAACAGGGCATCAGCGAGCGGGCTTCGATCTCGGAGCGGGCGACACTGGGCGAAGATTGTTACGTGGGCGATTTCGCCGTTATCGAGGCGGGAGCCCGCATCGGCGCCGACTGCCAAATCTATCCCCAGGTCTATATCGGTGACGGCGTGACCGTCGGCGACGGAACGATCCTCTACCCGGGTGTCAAGATTTACGAGGGGTGCGTGATCGGCAGCCGCTGCATCCTGCATGCGGGTGCGGTGATCGGCGCCGACGGCTTCGGCTTCATTCCCAATGCCGCAGGCGGCTTCGACAAGATTCCGCAACTGGGCAACGTCGTCGTCGAAGACGACGTGGAAATCGGCGCCAACACCTGCATCGACCGGGCCAAGACCGACTCGACGATCATCCGCCGGGGCGTGAAACTCGACAACCTGATCCAGATCGGCCACAACGTGCAAATCGGCGAGAATACCGTTTCCTCGGCCCAGACAGGCATCGCAGGCACTTCGAAGGTGGGGCACAACTGTTTCCTCGCGGGACAGGTCGGCATCGCGGACCACGTGACCATCGGCGACAGGGTCTGCATCGGCTCCAAAAGCGGTCTCGACAAAGACGTACCTGACGGAGAAGTACGTTTCGGCTATCCGGCGCTGCCCGGCATGCAATATCACCGCGCATCGGCCATCTTCAAGAACCTGCCCGACCTGGCACGCCGCGTGAGTCAGGCGGAAAAGGAGATCGCGGCCCTCAAGGAGAAGTAACGTCCCTGCACCGTGTCCGACCCGACGACATACCGCATCATGGGCATCGACCCCGGCACCAACTACATGGGGTACGGGGTGCTGGAGGTTTGCGGACGGGAGGTCCGATCGGTCGTGCTGGGCGACATCGACCTGCACAGGATGAACGATCCTTACGAAAAGCTGCGCTACATTTTCGAGCGGGTCGGTGCCCTCGTGGACGAATACCGCCCCCGCGAGGTGGCTCTCGAATCGCCCTTCTTCGGCGAGAACGTGCAGTCGATGCTCAAGCTGGGCCGGGCGCAAGGCGTGGCGATGGCTGCGGCGTTGAGCCGCGGACTGCAGGTATTCGAATACGCCCCCACACGCATCAAACAGTGTATCACGGGCCGAGGCTCGGCCCCCAAGGAGCAGGTCGCGGCTCTCGTCAGCAGCATGCTCACGATCGAACGTCCGCCCCGGCGACTGGACGCTACGGACGGTATGGCCGTCGCCCTGTGCCACCATTTCATGAGTTCGAACCCATTGAACGGCGCCCTCGGCGAAGATCGGTTCAAAGGACTCGGCGGAGGCCGCAAGGCTGCCTCGGCAAAGGGCAGTTCGAGCTGGGAACGGTTTTTGAAGGATAATCCCCAGCGCGAAATCCGGCAAACGCCGCGAACACCCCAAAAGACGAATCACAAACCGACCAAATAATCATTTTAATCCTTTCTCAGCACTATGAAAAAAGCGTTAATAGGTCTTCTTGCCGCAGGCACCCTCGTGGGATGCGGAGGCAATACCTACACCATCACCGGCAAACTGGACCCGGGAATCACGGACTCCGTATTCCTGATGCAAGGCAATCCCGAAAATCCGACCATCGCATCGGCAGCCGTCGCTGCGGACGGTACGTTCAAAATCAAAGGCACGATCGACCAGCCGGACCTGGCCATCCTTACCAACCGGCACCGCCAGGGCATCGGATTCATCTTCCTCGAACCGGGAAAAATCGACGTTAAAACTGCGGATCTGGGCCAATTCCAAGTCGGCGGCACCCGCTCGAACGAGATTTTCCAGCCGATAAACGACTCTTTGGGCATGCTTCAGGGACAATTCCTGGTGGCCATGCAAGAAAACGACATGGAGAAATTCGATTCGCTGAACCAGGTAGCCAACGGCATCATGCGCCGCGCTTTGGACAACAACTCCGACAACCTGGTCGGCGTTTACTTCTTCGGAAACCTCTATAACGAAATGGAACCGCAAGAAGCCCGCGAAATCCTGAATAAATTCCCCGAACAGATGCAGAAAACCCAGATCCTGACCGCCATCGCCAAATCGATCGCCGCCCAGGAAAATACCGAAATCGGCAAGCCCTATCTGGAAATCGCGCTGCCCGACTCCCTGGGCGAAACCGTTTCGGTGACACCCCTCATCGGCCCCGGCAAATGGGTGCTGATCGACTTCTGGGCAACCTGGTGCAGTCCCTGCCGCGGCGAATTGCCCTATCTGAAGGAGGCGTTCAAGGAGTTCGGCCCCAAAGGATTCAACATTTACGGCGTATCGCTCGACAACGATGCCGAGAGTTGGAAAGAATTCCTTGTAAAAGAGGAGATGACGTGGCCCAACGTAATCGCCGTCACCGACGGCAAGAGCGCCCCGATCGTCGAAGAGTACGGAATCCGCAGCATCCCGACCAACTTCCTGATCTCGCCCGAAGGCAAGATCGTCGCCAAAGACCTGCGAGGCGAAGGAATCAAGGAGAAGCTCGCCGAACTGGTCAAATAAGCGCATCCGGCAAAATCATCGAATTACCCCTGCGGATTTCAGCCCGCAGGGGTAATTTTTGTATGACAAATCTCCGGTCCCCATAGCCAGTCGGACACGACAAATGCCCTCTTTTCCCGGCAACGATATTTCCACCGACAAACTCCCGGAAAAGAATCCGAACAAAGCACAGATTACCTCAAATCAAACATTATCAATGTATTATATTCAAAATTACCCCTCTTACCAAGATATAAAATAAAAAGACTGGTAAATTTTACGACAAATTATTTGCATAAGAGCAATTTTCACACTACATTTGCATTCGCAATTCGGCGCCGTAGCTTAATTGAATAGAGCATCTGACTACGGATCAGAAGGTTACAGGTTTGAGTCCTGTCGGCGTCACACTGAAAACCAGCCACTTACAGCGTTGTAGGTGGCTGGTCTGTTTTTGGTCGTACACACAATTTACACACAACTTGCGTCTAATTGCCGCCGGTTACATCCGGGGCGATCCGCAAAATACGCGCCCGCAATTCGGACAATATCCGGCGTTCCGCCTCTTTCTGTTTGTTGCTCCAGTATCGGCGTTCGCCGGGCCTCCGTGCTTCCTGCACCCGTACCCGTGCCCGGTCGTATTGCGCCCTTGCTTCCTTTATTTGCGTGTCATTTCTTGAGGTCATAGTATTTGTTGGTTGAGGGGTCAAACGTCCAAAATTCGCCGTCTTTGGTCCATTCGCGGATAGTGTAGCACCCGCCCGGCATATACGCGGCATTGTGCCGGGCTGCGGCCTCGGTGGGAAACACTCCCACCGTTTGGCCGTCCGCCGAAAGCTCGTAAAGCATCATATTTCCGTATGGTTTCTTAATAGCTGCAACTTGCCTGTTATCGACTGATTACATAATTTCATTATTTCATCCTGCGCTTTCATCAGGGATCTATAGAAATCCTCGTTTATATCGTCGGCCTCCCTGCCGTATTCCATACTGGTAAATCTGTCGGCCATCTCGTGCAATTCTACCAATACGATATATATGCCCAAATATCCGGCGGTCACCTGTGAGAGCTTCACCCCTTTCAAATCCTCTACTGTCATTGCTTATAAAGTTTTTCTCCCATTTTAACACGTTCGTCTATTGTCGTCCCTTTGTTGATCGTTGGATCGTGCAAACAGTTATGGAACTCCAGATACAGCCCCCGATCGACCAAAAAAGGAGAAAGCCGCATTTTTCAGATATTTTTCCGTATTGAACCGCCGCCCGATCTCCGCTAACAGGTCCTCGACGGTTACGATCCCCGCCCGGTTGGATACGGGGAGCGTGATTGTTGTTTCGTCTTTCATTGTTTCAGTGCATTATGTTAGTAAACCGTTACGAAATTCTCCACCTTGAACGAGCGCCAGCCGTCGGCCTCGACGTCGTAATACTTGACCGTGCACCCGTCATCCGGTCGGCCGGTGCCCTTGATCGTGGCCGCCACTTCGTGCAACGTGCCCGCCGCCCTGCGTAATGTCCCGTCGGCTTTCTCATAGGCGAACCGCACCACGCCCGCCCGCATACGCTGCGTCAGGCGGTAAAGGCTCCAAGCCTTGACAAGGCAGATACTGAAAGCCTTGCCCGTTGCCCGGGCAATCGTCCACGCCCGGCGCATAATCGTTTGCAAATCGTTTCTTTTCATTGTCTGTATTGGTTTTGGTTGTTCGTTCTTCCTTGTTTCGGGTCGGGGCGGTGGTTGAGGCCGCCCCGGTTCCCTTCGTTAGTTTAACAGCACTTGCAAAGCCTCTGCAATTTCCGGGTATTCGTTCCCTTGTTCATCCCATACGGCCGCTACCGTCGTACTCTCTTTCTCTATCGTCCAGCTCGGAGCCGTCCAGTAGTCCCCGGCATCCTCTCTGATTTCGGCCTTGTAGCTCACAAAAGCCGTGAAGCCCTCGTACTCGATTTCAAAACCCTCATCTACTCCGTCACAGTGGTAGTTGATGTAGTTGGCGATCTCCTTTGCGAATTGATTGTAAGCGGTGGTGTTCATTGCTATTATATCTTTGGTTTGTTTTTCTGAATACAAATATAACTCAAAATATAATACCCACCAAATAAAAAGACAAAAAAAATATATCTTCAGTATTTTTTTACCTCATTTATTATAACTATATGGAAATTTACTACCTTTGTGCGTAGTTAGCAACCATTAAACTATTGGTATATGTCGAAATTTCGTATATTGGAATTATGCAAGCAAAAGGGCATAACCCAAAAAGATTTGGCCGAAACTATCGGTATGACGCCCGTAGGTTTAGCGAAAGCCGCCAACGGCAACCCCACATTTGAAACCCTTGAAAAGATCGCCGCCGGTTTGGGCGTATCGGTTCCGGAGCTATTCGCCCCTCAACCGACGAACACAATCACCTGCCCCAAGTGCGGGACGGTGCTGGAAGTCAAGGAAAGGGGGTAAGGTTATGACACAGAAAGATGCGATAAAACTATTTGAGGATAGGCAGGTACGTTCCGTGTGGGATTCCGAGGCCAAAAAGTGGTATATCTCCATTATTGACGTTATCGAGGTATTAACAGATAGCGCAAACCCCCGCCGATACTGGAGCGACCTCAAACGCAAGCTACAGGCCGAGGGAAGTCAGTTGTACGAAAATATCGTACAACTCAAAATGAAGTCCTCGGACGGGAAAAGCTACAACACCGATGTGGCCGATGTCGAACAACTATTCCGGCTGATACAATCCATCCCATCACCAAAGGCGGAACCGTTCAAACAATGGTTAGCGCAATTAGGCCGGGAACGGCTGGAAGAAATCGATGATCCAGAGCAAGGTATTGAGCGCCTAATGGAGTATTACCACAGCAAAGGCTATTCGGCCAACTGGATAAATCAAAGGCTTAAATCCATCGAGGTACGCAAAGAGCTTACCGATGAATGGGAACGCCGCGGAATACAAAAAGGTCGGCAATACGCGATCCTTACCGATGTCATTACACAGGGTTGGTCTGGTCTATCAACAAAGCAGTACAAGCAATATAAAGGGCTTAAAACCGAGAGCCTGCGGGATAACATGACTAACCTCGAATTAGTACTAAATATGCTTGCAGAAGCCTCAACAACCGAGATTTCACAAAAGGAAGAGCCCGAAACATTTGAGCATAGCAAGCAAATTGCACACCGGGGCGGCAAGGTTGCCGGTGCTGCTCGGAAAGAACTTGAGGCCCAGACCGGCCAAAAAGTTGTTAGCCCGTTGAATGCTAAAAAGGCTCTCAAGAAATAATATTGTACTGTTATGGAACTGCAACCTATCCAAAGTAAGATTTACGAGATACGGGGCCAGCGGGTGATGCTGGATAGGGATTTGGCGGAGGTCGGCCAGCCGATAGGGTTCAAACGCACCGATGGCAAAAAATAACCCGCTGCACCCTTCGATGATAAATGCCCGTATTTCATATTGGCTTTGCATTTGACGGCGTTTCTCCCGCCGGACATAGAAAGTATCAGCCGCACGAAGAAAAACCGTAAAATCAAAAAAGGGGATTGCAGGCACTTTGCCCGGCTCCGGTCGTTGAGGCTGTGGGGTTGTTACTATCCACCCCATCCAAAACGGCATCACCCGTACACAAGCACCCGAAAGCAATCAAATACAAATACATATATCACATTGAAATACAGTGATATATGTGTATTCATATAAACAAACACTTTAATACATCCGAGAACTTTATTTAATGTAGTATTTAATGTATTATATAATGCTTGTAATGCTTCTATAAGTAATATTTATAATGCTTATAGGCTACATTAAAATATCCTTATATACTACTTCTCAATAATGTATTGAAATGTAGTAGTTTTTTAATGCTCTTAATAATGCTACATTAAATGATAGGGACAAATCAAGTGTTATATTTTGGGGTTGCTGCACATCGAACCGGCGACGCACACAAAGGCGGCTATTTGGCCGCTTATTTATTTGAGTGGATAGATTATACTACCCAACAGCAGATAACGCATCAGAGGCAGATAACAGGGCAATTCCGGGGTAAACAGCCCCCACCCCCTCGGCCGTATCTAATGTTCGCTATATTTTCGGACCGGCATTTTTTGGCAATTTTTGGAAAACGTTTTCAGGAAACGGGATCGCGATTTGCGCGCGGGGGTAAAAAATCGGGTTTTTCCGGGGCTTTGGCTTTCTGACAGTAAAACAGTAAAAACGAAAGACGGGCGGGGTAACTCCGTCCGTCCTTTGTTTGCTATTTGTAACCGTGTTTTCTTAATAACCGTTCAATAACCGGCAAGGGGTTCGGAATACATCCGACCTGCTTGCGGGGCCGGGGTCCTGATTTGACCCTGTACTTGTAAGCCGGTGATTTGCGGAACCCGTTCCAGACTGCCCGCACTTTGACGCTTGCCGGGGTGCGGCCCATTATTGCGGCTATCTCCTCGTTACTGTGATCGGGGTACAGCTCACCGAGCCGGGCGATTTCTTCCGGTGTCCATTGTGGCGCAAGATACGGGGGCAAAGGCATAGGGCGTTCGATTTACCGACGCCCGCAAGTTACATTTACCCCGCGACGCGGTAACGCCCGACGGCGAATCCGTTAGCCATATAGAACGCTATTTTGTCGGCGGTGTGCTTCTCATCACCCCGAATACAAAGGGCCACACCGAAACCGAAATCTGAAGAACTCGGATAGCGTTCGTATTTGTTTCCGTCCCGGTCTTTGGCTTCGGGTGCCTTGAACACTTCGTAATAGGTCAGGGCGTCGGATGTGGTGCGCTTGTAACAGTACATCCCGTTTGCCTCGTTATGGGCGATTTTCACAAACTTATCGCCGAACTTCGTAAACTCATCCCGCAAAGGCGGGTAAAATGTCTGTTTTTTCATGGAGTGTTTATGAAATTTCGATTTTCTTTGCGTTTTGGTATAGTTGATCCACCTGGCAGGAAAAAGCCGTAAAATCGGCTATTTTCAGAACGGGCCATTTTGTCCGTCGGTCGAAGTTGAGGGTGTCGTATCGTAGTCCGTTATCCGGGTCAGGCTTTCGTTGTGGCGGAAATAGATTTGACCGGTCACTCCCTCCCGGTTATTTTCCGGTTAGTTACTTGGTTAGTTCTTTGGTTGAATCTGGGTTGTTTTTCGGTTGTTAAGCCACACAGGTACGCAATCGCATTTGCGTTGAGGAGCTGACAAGATCAAGCGCATCGATTAGCTGTAATACGGCCGGATTCCGTGCGGACATTTGTTGTAATATCTTTTCTTCCCACGTCAAAGGCAAAACACGTGTTTGCCCCCTGTATTCGACCTAACACCGGTTCGGAGCTGCTTTATAACATAGTCGGCAATATCAAACCCACTCTCCCGGTCTTCGGGTGTCGCTATGCGCTCCAAAACATCAGATACGGACAAAGAGAATCCGACACTCCGGGCGATTGTTTCCCCTTTGTTTTTCCAATCCTCAAAAGCCCCCAAATCCGGATACAGGATCACTTTGCGCCCTTTGAGGCATTCGCACTTTTCCGCCTTAAAATTCTGTTTGCCTCCCGTAGCAAGCCATACATACTCCGGCATCACTCCGCTGCATATTATGGCCGTTTTTTCGCTTTCCACAAGGCACACGGTGGCCTCCGGACGTCGCAATAACAGATGCTCTCCGAACAAACATTGCGACAGCTCCCACGAATCCGGCAACTCCCCGGATTTTTTAAGCTGCGAGTGCACCCAGTTTACCGCCCCGTCACAATTCTTGATCCGCTTTCCGGTTTCCGGATTGTACTGCATAATCTTACCGCCCCGCAAGCGCTTATGCCAGTCAAGCTGCCAAAAGATAACGGCCCCGGACTTCGTACAACCTAAATAATACTCCGACATAAGGCGCACGACGGTCGGCGATTCCAATACATCAGTATCGAAAAGGGAGAGCAGGAACCGCACAAAATCCGAGGCATAGCCCAAAGATTTAATAATATATTGCTTCGGTATCGTATCTATCGACTTCGGGGCCGTTATTTGCTTCGGGTGACGAATAATATTTGCTTCGGGCCTTTCGGTCGGGTGACTGTCAAAATATTGCTTCGGGGTATAATGGTAGCCGCATTTGTCCTCTCTCGATTGCACCGCCCTACTTCAGGCGACAAATACAACCCCGTTTCCGTATCGATATACCGCACGAATACCCCCTTGTGATGGCACACCGGACACTCGTACCGACTACGCATCCCTTTGTATCTTTCAAGTTCATATCTATGATCCATTACATTCACCGATTTAATGCGTGTTCGTAAACTCGTAAAAGGTTTGCACACATTTACGATTTTTACGAATTTGTATATAAACAAATGATTATCAGTATATTATCTATCGTAAACCCTTTACGAATCTTTACGAGGGTTTACGAGTGATTTACGAGTGATTTACGAGGGTTAATATATTGATATATAGTGACATATGGGTTAAATTCGTAAAAATCGTAAAACCTTGCGAATCTTTACGAGTGATTTACGAATCTTTACGATTATCCATTTTTCAAATAATATCTAACGGTACCCTCCGACACACCCAATTCTTTAGCAATAGCGACATTTGACATTCCGCCTGCTTTCAATTCTCGCGCTCTGGCTTTTCTGGCCGCTGTGTCGTCATCGGAAAGAAGTTGCAGGTGATCGGACTCTTTAGAGTAATTGTGAAACTCAAAGGATAAAAAATTGCCGTTCTTTTTGCATACTTCGTACAATAGCACGTTATTCGCGTCGTATTCCTGTTCGGCGCTTCGGCATTTCACCTGCTTTACATATCGTAGGTTTTTATCCCTGGTACTGCGACCGATCATAAAAACAGCATCCGCAAAATTGGCCTTCATTTTAGAACCTTGCAGATCGTTGAGGCTTATAGGCCGTCCTGCCTCGGTTTTGCGCGTATGTTCGAGAACCAGCATTGTCAAATTACGCTCTTTCTTCAACCTGTTGAGGCGATCCATTAACGGCTTGGCATTCTTCGCGCCGTCGGTATCAGCAAATGACAGGGCGGTCATATTATCGATAACTACCACGTCGGCACCCGCTTCTTGTATGGCTTCTTCGAGGCTTTTGATAAAGTAGTCATCATAAGTATAACCGTCCGGGATCGTATAATTATCAGGATCGAAATCAACCCGGATAAGGTTGTCACTGAATTTATAGTGATTTGTGTAATTCTCCGAATACCTTCCCTCGAATTGCTTGTCGGACAATTCCAGATCAAGGTATAAGACCTTATGCCCGCTCCGGGCGATCTCCTCGGCGATCTGTACCGCAAAAATCGATTTCCCGATACCGGTATCAGCGCATAGTATCGTCAATTCTTTTTCAAATACAAGGGATAAGAAAAGTTTTTGAGGCGTTTTCATCTGTCTTGCGTCTTCAATACATCTGTTTGTTGATCTAACCCGAAAAAAGCCCGCTGTGACAGGGGCGAGTTGCATCTGTCGTTCGCGGGTGCGGTTGTCTTCGCGTAAAGTTTGTACAAAATCAAGTTCCGGGCCTATTGGCATAGTGGCATTCATTGCACCCCTCCTTTCCGTATAAAATACCGTTTGAACCGGCCCCGTGCACGCCCTCGCACCATTCGTCGGCAATCGGCACGCCCTTATGTCGCAAATCGCGAATTACGCTGCGGGGATCGGACAGCCTCAACGAAATGGTAATATCGGCCGCCGAACGGGGAATACCGTCCGAAAGTAAGTTGTAAATTCTTTGCTGGTGATAGGAAAATACAGAGGTAAACCCTACATTTGTAGTGTCATTAGCCCCTATGGAATTAGTTTTTGCCCCTGCGTGCTTGCTTCGAGTGCCGGGGGTGTTTTGATTCTGGACCATACCCGATAAAATTATTTACGGTTAGCACTTTCTGCAATACGTTGAGCGGCTTCCGCATCCCGGTTCCGGGGCCTGTTCATCTGCTGCGCCGCCCATTCCCGCAGCTCCTTCCGGGAGAACACCAAACGGCGGGGGCCGAATTTAGCGTAGGGGATTCCGTGCCTGTGGGTAAGAATATACAAACTGCGCATAGTCGTCCGATAACCCAGCGAAGCCAGGAACGGCAGAGTTTCTTCGGCGGTCATCGCATCGGGCAACTCCGAAACATCCGCGATACTCTCTGTGGCTTTCTCGCGTCTTTTGTAATCCTGCATTGCGGCAAATACTGCATCCGAAATCAAGTTTTTCAGGGTCTCCTGTTCAACTACTACCAAGTTTGTCTCCATAATATAATACGATAAAATTATTTGCTTTTATTTGCTGCAAAAATCGCTTTACCTCGGTAATATTCAAAGGGAAATTTCACTTTTTTAACATTATTTCCCGCAAGTCGTTACAAATTATCAATTTGCTGTGTAAAAGTATTTTACATTACAAAAATAAATAAAAAAAATAAACGGAGAATATTTTTTAATCTCCGTTTATAAAATTATAAGGCAAATAATTGAACCCGCGAAAAATACGGCTGTTTACAGGCGGTTATTTCCAGCCGTCAGGAATCAAAATAGCCGCGTTTTTCTCCCGTTCTTCCCGTTCGAAGCTGGCCAAATAATTCTCGGTCGTTTTGAGGTCTTGGTGGCCGAGGCTTTCCGATATATAGGCGATATTCGCCCCGGCACGCTTCAATACCGTAGCGAACGAATGACGCGCCGTATAGGTCGATATGTTCCCTATTCCGAGCTGCTCCCCGACTTCCTGCATCCGCTTGTTGATCGCACGGGTCAAATACATTGTTTTCAACTTCTGATGTATCGCGTCCTCTGTCCCGTCGAGAACCGGAAATATAAAGTTATTACGCACCGGGGGATTGCCCCAGCGGTCAATAATAGCCTGCATCTGGGGAACGACCACCACCCGGATTTCCTTGCGGGTCTTGGTCGTGTGCTCGGTCTTTTGACGCACGAAACAGATTTCACCGTCCACAATATCACGGTACCGCAATTTCACGAAATCGGCGACGTTGATCCCGTTACACAAGTAGAGGAACAGCCAATAATCCCGGTATTTGGCCGTCGCTTCGCTCCCGTCCTCATAGCGGGCGATACGCCCGATCTGCTCCAGCGTCAGAGCCAGCTTGCGCCCCTCGCCCTCCTGTATTTCATACCGGCCCCGTCCGAACGGGTATTGCGTTTCCTTGACGATACCCAGACGTCGGGCATCGTTCAGCACCGCCCGCAGGTGGCGCAAGTGTATCGATATGGTTGTTTGCACCTTCCCCTCTTTGGTCAGAAAATCCGCATATCGTTTCAGCCACGATACGGTAACGGCGTCAAACTGTATGCGCTCCCCGGCAAACCGCTCCAGCCCTTTCAGCACATTGTCATAAACGAGCATACTGCCAACGCGCCCGGCCTTTTCCAGCTCGGCGATTTTGGCCCGGAACATCGCGTTTACCGTATTGGACGCTGCCCCCTTCAGTCGATCGTTGAGGGCATCCAGCGAAAACCCGCCGTTACCCGCTAAATCCTCAACGGCTGCTCGCACTATCTGGTAGCTGCTCTCTATGTCTTTCCGGACCGCTACAAGGGCACGCGCCTTTGTCGCTCCAAGCATCTCCCACTCTTCCGGGGTCAGGTCTTTGCCCGTAGGATAATAGCGGCGATCCCGGCGGTAGGTTACGCGAATTTTTACAGGGCATTTCCCGCTCTTTTTCGGGTGGCTCGTATCTATTACGGGCGCAACCGTTATTCCGTCTTTTGAATAGTTCATTTTGTGGGTAAATTCATTTTTTTAGACACACAATTTCGACACAAATATACGTATTTAATCAAACCAAACAAAAACAGAGTGAAACAAAATAGCTATATTTGCCACTGAAATACAGCTATTTATAAAACAAACAAGAAATTACCAAAAAATAGCAAAAACCCCGAAATTACGCCTACGGATCAGAAGGTTACAGGTTTGAGTCCTGTCGGCGTCACAAAATAATGCAGCGACCTGTTTTTCGACAGGTCGCTTTTTGTTTTCGGCTGCACGACCATAGCGCAGTTGCCGATTCTCTCTTTCTCCGCCTTGTACTCCCGCCGACTTACACCCGGGAAAATTTCCGTCCTCCCATAAAATCCATACGGAATCCGTCCGTACCGACGCCCGATCATAGCAACAACTTTGAGATTCCCGTCAGCGAAAAGCACCTGAAAACGAATCGCCAAAACATCCAAATTCTTCCCAAAAGAAGCACGAAGCCCCTCTCCAACGGCAACTCGACAATGTGCCCCCTCACCCTTCCTGCCATTTATTTTATGCAATCCAAGGTACTTACTCAACAAGCACAATGCGATTCCGGGTTCAATCGATCTAAATACACAATCCCGAAAAAAATCGAACTCGCCTTCTTTTCGAATTTATAAAATTTTACGAATAGACCACAGATTTTACAATTCAAATATTAAAATATACAATTTAACAAATCGGTAAAATTTGCAAAATCAATTCTTTTTTATTATATTTGTAATAGTGCGCTCCTCTTTTACTAACTTAAAAATCATGTTATGTTGAATTTCGCCCAACTGAAGTTTCTCCTAACTGGATTAACTTTACTCACCGTACTCGCTGCGTGCAGCGATGACAACACTTCGACGGAAGCTCCTCCTGCAACCATCGAAATCGCAGAGCTCTCCCCGGAAGCAGACAACGTTTCTTTTCGATTAATTCCGACCAATGCTATCTCGATGGCTTACAAGATCGAGATCGAGGGGGGGGGGAGATGACGCCGATTTCGTTTCGATAGAAAGCTCCGAAGAAAAAACGGTCGAAATAACCGACCTGACCCCCGAAACCTCTTATAAGCTGACGGCGATCGCCTATAACGCCGACCAGCGCCCTTCGAATCCGGCCACCGCAACATTCACGACCCCCGAAAAACCGACCACGCCGGATCCCGACAAGGCAACCATCTCCATCGAAGAGGTGAAAGCCACCTATAATTCGGTAACCTTTACCCGAAAACCGCCAATGCAGCCCGCTTCGGCTACAAGGTCGATGTTCCCGACGGAACGGCCGAACTTACGTTCGTAAACGGCTCCGAAGGCGGCACCTATACAACCGACAACCTGGAGGCGGCGACCGACTATCAAATCACCGCCGTCGCATATGACGAAAACGGGCAGGCCGCCGATCCCGTCACCCACGCATTCAAAACCGAAGCCCTTCCGACCGGCCCCGCCGTCGTTTCGATCGAAGAGGTCGCTACGACCCACAGTTCGATCCGCTTCACCCCTGAAACTCGACAATGCGGTCCGGATCGCCTACAAGGTCGATGTCCCCGACGGAACAGCCGAAATGACCGTCGTCGAAAAGCCACAGCAATCGACCTTCCTGGTCGGCAGCCTCCAGGCGGAAACCGACTACGTATTGACAGTCGTAGCCTATAACGGCAAAGACGAACCGTCCGAACCCGCCACGCATTCGTTCACGACCCCCGCCTATACCGCATTCGCACGGATCGACGCCGTGGCGACCGCACACGGAATCTATCTCAAGGCCGACGTGGACACCGGCAAATTCCCGCTCTATTTCCTGAAAATTTTCGACCCGGACCTTACGGAATCCAGCGCCGATTTCGAAGAGCATTTCAAGGTCGATTCCCGGGAGCAGTTCATCCATTACCTCGAAGTCGCCTCACTGACAGCGGGCCTCAAAACCGCCTCGTTCGAAGAGTGGAACAAAACCCTGCTTTCGACCCGGTCGCAGCAAGTCCTTCTCTACGCCGCTCCCGTTGTCCGGCAAGGGGTCGATGTCGTCTGTGAAGACTACGGCGAAATCATCGAAATTCCGCTGACGATCCCCGCCCGCGACGAACTCGGAGCAGGACAGGCCGCTGTCACGCTGGGCGAACCGCAGGTTGCGGGCAAAGAGTTGGAGATCGCCCTGACAAAACAGGACGGCGTCGTTTCCTACTATGCCGGCTATGCGACCAAGTCCGACGTCGAAGCCGCAGGCACCCCGGAACAATTCGTCCAGGCCGGACTGGATGCGAAGACCTATGACTACGACATCACGGCCGACTTCCAAGGCACCTGGAAAACAGACCGGCTTTCGCCGGGCAGCGAATATTACTTCTTCTCGTTCGCATACGATGCCGAAGGCAAGTTGGGTCCCCTGCAATACAAGGAGTTCCACACGGAAGCCGCAGGCACCGACTACGATACGTCGCTCACGGTCGATATTGCCCTGAAGACCGCATCGTTCACCTCAGCGACTTTCTCCGTCAAACGGAACGGCTTCGAAAAAGCTTATTACAACTTCATCACCAAAGCCGATTTCGACCGCAAATACGGCGGCAATGCGGATACATACGTTCAACGAGAGTTGATCGGCAAAGAGAGTGGTTATCCGATAACGCTATACAGCGACAACGACATCAACGGATCCCGTTTGGCATACGATACGCAATACGTACTGATCGCCCTGCCCGAAGCCGACAACGAAGACAGATACGGCGTTCCGACGGTGGTCGAGTTCGAAACCCTCGGCTACGAAGCTACCGGCTCTGCGACGGCGACCATCGCGGTAAATTCGATCACGGACAATTACGGCGTATCTTTCTATGCCTCGGTAACCGTAACCCCCGGAGCCGATTGCGCAGGTTACTATTACGCAATGATCGAAAAAAACAGCCTACGATGCAGCAGCCAATCTCGGTGAAACGATCTGCAAACAAAACGGCGTAAAATACCGTGCCGCCACCGAAGACACGACGTTCTCCACCGACTACTATTTCGCAGAAAGCTATCTGGTCCTCATCCCGGTCGATAACAACGGGAAAATGTCGGCTCCGGTCACTTCGGAATTATTGACCACGAGCGCCAAATAAAAAGCAATCAAATAAACAAACACGCAGAACTCCCAACCTGTCCGAAACCTCGCTGCACGGGGTCCCCGTGACGAAGGGAGAGCCGGTTGGAACACGTCGCTTTCAGCGGCAAAGGCACAACCGGAACATCGAGCACATAAATTATCAAAAAAACAACCCTAAAATAATCCCTATGTTTACAATCAGGGTAAGCCGCGATGATAGCGGATAAATGAAAAAAGCTATCGAGATTTTGGTTAGATTAAAGCTGCAAAACCTTTACTAACTAAAACGACGATAGCCATGAGAGAGCAAAGAAACAAAATTAGTTTCAGAGGACAAAAAGATTTATGTAGGAATCGACGTCCATTTGAAGAGTTGGTCGGTTACGGTCTTGTCCGAAACCTCCGTATTGAAGAAGTTTAGCCAGCATCCGAGCCCAGAAGCGTTGTACGGATTTTTAACTCAGAGTTATCCGGGCGCCGAGTATCACTCGGTGTACGAAGCGGGCTTCTGCGGATTTTGGATACACGAGCGTCTGACGGCCTTAGGGATCGACAACATCGTGGTCAATCCGGCCGACGTGCCGACCAAGAGCAGCGAAAAGCTGCGTAAGACCGACACCGTGGACAGCGGTAAGCTGGCGCGGAGTTTAAAGCCAACGAGCTGAAAGGCATTTATACGCCGGACAGCGTATCGTTGGAGATGCGTTCCTTGATAAGATTGAAGAACTCGATAACCAAAGACACGACCCGTCAGAAGAATCGGCTCAAGTCTCAACTTCGGTATTTAGGCATCGAGATTCCGCAGGAGTTTCTCACTCCGTTTTCCAACTGGTCGAAGCGCTTTTTCGCCTGGTTGAAGGAGATAGAGACGCTCACCCCGAGCGGCCGTCAGGCCCTCGACATTCATATCCGGCAGCTGGAAGGGTTACGCCGTCAGAAACTGGAGATGACACGGGCTTTACGGACATTGGCCAAGACGGATCGATTCCGCGAACCGCGCGGTTGATTATGAGCGTTCCGGGGTTCGGGCAGGCTACGGGAATGGCGTTCCTCTCCGAGATATGCGACATAACCCGCTTCCGCAATGCCGAACAACTGGCTGCCTATATCGGAATGATCCCGATGTGCCACTCCAGCGGAGAGAAAGATGGGACGGGGGATATTACCATACGAAAACACGCCGTTATGCGCTGTAACCGATAGAAGCGGCATGGGTGGCGGTACGTCAAGACCCTGCGATGAACCTGTTCTATACGGAACAATGCAAACGGATGCCCAAGAGCAAAGCTATCGTAAAGGTCGCCCGCAAACTGGTAAACCGTCTATGCTTTGTGCTGAAACATCAGACCGAATATGTCAATAGTATCGTGTCATAGAGAAACCCTTCCGGTAAACGGATTTTCCCAGAGAGAATACTACATAGTTGTTGCGGCGTTAACGTCCGCTTAAAATAATCTGCTCCTCTGGCCTTTGTAAACTAATAAGGGATATGCGGCAGAGAGCTGACCGCTAAGGAAAATCTGTTTATCGAAGGATTTTTTCGGGTTCTGAAATCTCGGCCTTCGAGAGAGCCAAAGGTGTTAAGCACGATGTGCCTCCGCACCGGCTCGATCAAAGGCCGGCGGAGGCTCTCGTGCCTTGACCTTTGGCCGAGAAGTTCACCAAGAAATGCAATACGCTGTAAATAAGATAAAAACAAATTTAACCGAAAACTTTGATCCAATTTTATTTGGATTGTAACAGGAAAATCCGACTATGAAATCTTTGAGTAAAGCAACCTTCCATTTACTGTGTTGCATCCTGCTATTGGGAACTTTCCAGAGTTGTAAAGACGACGAAACGACGCCCCCGCCTCCCGGAGAAAGCGCCACGCTCACCATTTCCGACGTCAAGGCCGAAGCCAATACCGTAACTTTCACCATCACGCCGAAAAATGTAGATGTTTATACCTATACGATCAAATCCGCGACGGTAACGCCTCAAGCGACCGTTCAGGATCCGGCCGAAACCAAAACCTTCACATACAACAGTCTGCTTCCGTCGAGCGACTATACGATCGTGGCAACAGGTTTTACACAAGGCGGTCTGGAACTCACTTCTACCGAATACAAATTCCGAACGCTCGACACGCAGGATCCCGGACTCGAAGTACCTTCCGGAGAGGAGCCGTTCATCGAATACGGCGACCAGCGGATCGCCGCCAAATCGGTCTTCTTCTACAAGGAAACCGATCGGCTCTGGTTCTTCATCTCCCCGCTCGAAGGATACGACAACTACCAGGACATGCTCTATGGCAACGGCGGAAAAAACGATTACATATCCCTCAGCTTCACGCCGAACCAGCTAAATAAATCGATCAACATGAAGAGTGCGTCCGAACGGTATTCGCTGCTCAACTCCATGTCGTTCCAACACCCCATCGCATCGGATATTTCGATGGTGACCATCGACTACCATTCATTAATCACCGACGGCGGCTTCATCGTCACCCGCGACGGGGACAAGATCGAAGGATATGCCGAAATGACCTCGGCCGCAACCGGCAAGAAACTCCGCATCTACGGTACCTGCACCTACGACCAGCAGGACGCCGAGCGGACCAGCTTCATCAGCCTCAACGACCTGAAAACTCCGCTCGGAAGCGCCTATTACCAACCGCTCGAAGAGGAAACGATTTCCGAAATCCATCTCTCGCCGGCCAGCCCCGTCATGGGAGCGCTGATCGACCAGGTGGATGAATACTACGTTCGAATCCGCTTCGACAACGCCCTGGCGACGGCTAAAACTCCGATCGACATCACCCGGATCGACAAGCTGTTCGAACTCGAAATCGTCGATCCTGCCCAACAAAAGTCGGTTACCGTCACCAATACGGACCTTCAAGGCGCGACGGGCACCATCACCCTCTACAAATACGCCCTGCAAGACAACTACCGAATCTCGTTCGATCTGCAGGTTCATGATATGCACCTCGAAGGGTATGCGGACGGGGCGTTCGAACTATACTCCTACTACTCCGGCAACAGTTATACGGTCGGAACGAACGACCCGGTCGAACTCCAATCCGCCGTCATCGACCGCCGCAGCGACGATTACTACACGATCTATCTGGCACCCCAGGCCGGTCTGACCGATTTGGAGCAAATCCGGCAGGCGGAGGGCGTAGTAACCATCAAAGCCGCACCGCAGGCACTGGACGGTCTGCTCGTTTCCTTTGCCAACGAAAAGGATGCCGGACGAATACTGTCCATCGCATATGCAGGCAAAACCTACGACAACCAGGGTGACAACACCAAGAGTACCATCCACGGAGCCACCGCAAAGCAAAAGATCGCGCTGGCCTTCTATGAAGCGACCAACGAAATGAACGGTTATTATTGCGGACCGTTCGTCGATGTGCAATAAACAACCCCGGCAACCGAAGGTCCGATCGCATCTCAAACCCACGATTCGACCGGCAACCGGTTCTCCCGGAATCTTCATCAAGCCCCCTTTTCGAAGGGGGCTTTTTTCCCACGCTTCATCCGGCGAAAGCAAAAAACAGAGCTCGGACCTTTTACTTCCGAATCGTCATCAATTTTGCCGTATTACCGAAAATCCGGAATAAAAACCACCGTCACAGTAGATATTTCAAAAAAAAACGCTAAATTTGTCAGAAACCTAAGTTGCTTCCTTAAGCCGAGCGCAATGAAACCTTCGTTTCGATTGCCGAGGCGAAAAATAGTCGAAAGAAAATCAACGCTTTCGATAAACCGAGCGCAGAATCGGAGGTGTTCGAACTCTGCCAAAGCGGAAAACAACGGCGTAAAAACGAACTGTTTCGTAGAGCCGAGGATATAACCACCAAGCCCGTTCGGTTATACGAGGCGGGAAACGGAACTCAAAACAGCAATGAACCTAAAACAGACACCATGATAAAGAAAGAATTATTACTCGGCGACGAGGCTATCGCATGGGGAGCCCTCAACGCCGGTCTTTCGGGCGTGTACGCTTACCCCGGAACCCCCTCTACGGAGATCACGGAATTTATCCAGATGCACCCCCTAACGCGCGAGCGCGGCATCCACTGCAACTGGTCGGCCAACGAAAAGACCGCACTGGAAGCGGCCCTCGGCATGTCGTTCGTCGGCAAGCGGGCCCTGGTCTGCATGAAGCACGTGGGCATGAACGTCTGCGCCGACGCTTTCGTCAATTCGGCTATGACGGGCGCCAACGGCGGCCTGGTGGTCGTAACGGCGGACGATCCCTCGATGCACTCCTCGCAGAACGAACAGGACTCCCGCTTCTACGCCAAATTCGCCATGATTCCCTGCTTCGAACCCGCATCGCAACAGGAAGCCTACGAGATGATCGGCGAGGCGTTCGACTTCTCGGAGAAATACCAGATTCCGGTGCTGATGCGCGTGACGACCCGCATGGCCCACTCGCGGGCCGTGGTCGAAATCGGCGAACCCCGCCAGCAAAACACGCTCCACTACCCCGAGCGGCCCCGCCAGTGGATCCTCATGCCGGGCAACTCGCGCGTACGTTACAAAACCCTCATCGAGGAGAACAAACTCTTCGAGCAGGAGGCCGAACATTCGCGCCACAACCGCTACATCGACGGACCGGACAAATCCATGGGCATCATCGCCTGCGGTCTGGCCTACAACTATATTATGGAAAACTTCCCGGAAGGCTGCCCCTTCCCCGTGCTGAAGATCTCGCAATACCCGCTGCCGACGGCACTCGTACAGCGCATGGCTTCGGAATGCCGTTCGCTGCTGATCGTCGAAGAGGGACAGCCCCTGGTAGAGGAGATGATCCGCGGTCTGCTGGGTACTCCGATTCCGGTCAAAGGACGTTTGAGCGGCGAGCTGCCCCGCACGGGCGAACTCACGCCCGACAACGTACGCGGCGCCCTCGGTCTGCCCCGCCGCGAGAGCGAGGCGGCCAGCCAGCTCACCATGCCCCGTCCCCCGGCCCTTTGTCAGGGCTGCGGTCACCGCGACGTCTATACGGCACTGAACGACGTGCTGCGCGAGCACTACCCCAATCACAAGGTCTTCAGCGACATCGGCTGCTATACGCTCGGTTCGCTGCCCCCGTTCCGGGCGATCGACACCTGCGTAGAGATGGGTGCTTCGGTCACGATGGCCAAGGGCGCTGCCGACGGCGGACAGTTCCCTTCGGTAGCCGTAATCGGCGACTCGACCTTCACCCACTCGGGCATGACCGCCCTGCTGGATGCCGTGAATGAAAAAAGCAACATCACCGTCGTGATCTCGGACAACCTCACTACCGGCATGACCGGCGGCCAAGATTCGGCCGGCACGGGACGCCTCGAGCAGATCTGCGCCGGACTGGGCGTGGAACCCGAACACATCCGCGTCGTAGTACCCCTGCCCAAGAACATGGAGGAGATCCGCCGCACGATCCGCGAAGAGATCGAATATAAAGGGGTTTCGGTCATCATCCCGCGCCGCGAGTGCATCCAGACCGCCAAACGCCACAACGCAAAAAAACAGTAGTACGACCATGAAACGGGACATCATACTTTCCGGCGTGGGAGGACAAGGTATCCTCTCGATCGCCACCGTCATCGGAGCCGCCGCCCTCAAGGAGGGACTCCACATCAAACAGGCAGAAGTACACGGCATGAGCCAGCGCGGAGGCGACGTACAGTCGAACCTGCGCATCAGTTCGGACGAGATCCTCTCCGACCTGATCCCCCAGGGCGCGGCCGATATCATCATCTCGCTCGAACCGATGGAGGCGCTGCGCTACGTACCCTACCTGAATCCGGAGGGCTGGGTGATCGCCAACACCACGCCGTTCGTAAACATCGACAACTACCCCGAACCGGAGGCCGTATTGGCTGAACTCGGGAAGCGCAAACATGCGATCCTGATCGATGTCGATGCCATCGCCAAGGAGCAATCCTCGCCCCGTGCGGCCAACATCGTGCTGCTGGGCGCCGCCGCTCCTTTCCTGGGGCTCGACGCCGACAAGTTCGAGGCGGGCATCCGCAGCATCTTCGCCCGCAAAGGCGAGCAGATCGTCGAAATGAACCTCAAGGCATTCCGCGCCGGATACGAATACGCACAAAAACACCGCAAGTAATGGCAGCTCTCATTCCGCAGAAGATGTTCGACGAGCAGCTCGCCGCCATGGACATCGAAAACTTCGCACAGGCCACGATCCGTCAGGTCGGAGCCGTCGGCGGCGCCCTCGAGAAGAACTCGGGCACCGAATTCCTGCACCTCGAAATGGGCGTTCCGGGCCTTCCGCCGGAGACTGTCGGCGTCGAAGCCGAACAGCAGGCCCTCGCCCAGGGACGGGCTTCGATCTACCCCAGCATCACGGGCATCGCCCCGCTCAAGAGCGAGGCTTCGCGCTTCGTCAAGGCCTTCCTCGACATCGACGTCGCCCCCGAGGGCTGCATCCCGACCGTCGGTTCGATGCAGGGCGGCTTCTGCCTGTTCCAGATCTGCTCGCAGTGCGACCCCAAGAAAGACACCATTCTGTTCATCGACCCGGGCTTCCCGGTGCAGCGCCAGCAGGTGCGCATCTTGGGCATCAAGCACGAATCGTTCGACATCTACGACTTCCGCGCCGAGAAACTTGGTCCCAAGCTGGAGAGCTATCTCAAGCAGGGCAACGTCGCGGCGATCATCTACTCGAACCCCAACAACCCGGCGTGGATCTGCCTCACAGAGAGCGAGCTGCGCACCATCGGCGAGCTGGCAACCAAGTACGACACGATCGTTCTCGAAGACCTGGCCTACATGGGCATGGACTTCCGCAAGGAGTTGGGACATCCGTTCAAAGCTCCGTTCCAGGCCACCGCAGCCCGTTACACGGACAACTACGTGCTGATGATTTCCGGCTCGAAGATCTTCAGCTACGCCGGTCAGCGCATCGCCATCGCAGCGATCTCGGACAAACTGCGCAACCGCTTCTACCCGGCTCTCAAGGAGCGCTACGGCATCGGCCGTTTCGCCGAATCCTACGCCCTGACATTCCTCTACGCCGCATCGTCAGGCGCAAGTCACTCGGCTCAATACGCTTTGGCGGCCATGTTCAAAGCGGCGGCGGACGGCAAGCTGGACTTCGTGGCCCACACCCGCGAATACGCACACCGCGCTCACCGCGTCAAGGAGCTCTTCGAGCGTCACGGTTTCCACATCGTCTATGACAAAGACCAGAACGAACACGTGAGCGACGGATTCTTCTTCACGGTAGGCTACGGTTCGATGCCGAGTTCCGACCTGGTGGCCGCGCTGCTGCGCTACGGTATCTGCGCGATCTCGCTCACCTCGACGGGCAGCCTCCAGAACGGCGTGCGTGTCTGCGTGTCGCAGATGAACCGCGAGGAGCAGTACGACCTGCTCGACCGGCGCCTCCGCGACTTCGCGCAGGACTACGCCCGGAAATAAATCCGGCATTGCAGCTCCGGGTCGCTGTGAAATCGTCCCGGAGCTGCACTCCGGAGCAAAGAATCCGGTACGGACTCCGGGAACGACCGTTCACACCCGACGAAGAGAAGGAGCCGAATAAATTCGGCTCCTTCAAATAACCAACAAAAAAGACAAAACCTACCGTCTCCGGCCGACGACGGTGCCGAATTTTCCATCCACCGACCGACTGCCGGAAACGACATAGAAAACCAAACCCATGATCAACTACACCACTGCCGCTGAAGCTGCGAAGCTCATCAAATCCAACGACAGCGTTTATATTCAGGGAAGCGTTTCGATTCCGGAAGTGCTCGTGAAAGCGATGGCCGACCGGGGACACGAACTCCGGGGGGTGAAGGTCTATTCGGCTTTCGCCATCGGACGGGAGGAAGCGCCCTACTGCAAGCCCGAATACAAAGACAGTTTCCTCGTATATAGCCTCTTCGTGTCGAACTCCGTCCGCAACTGGATCGCTCAAGGGTACGGACAGGCTATCCCGGCTTTTCTGGGTGAGATTCCGGGGCTTTTCCGCAAGGGGATCATCCCGATCGACGTAGCGCTGCTGAACTGTTCGCGCCCCAACGAGGAGGGCTATTGCAGTTTCGGCACCTCGGCCGACCTCGCGGTTTCGGCCGCCGAATGTGCGAAGGTCGTCATCGCCCAGATCAACCCCCACGTGCCGTTCTCCTACGGCGACGCGCTGATCCACGTCTCGAAACTCACGGCCGCCGTCGAAGTCGATGAACCTCTGGTGGAGCTTCCGACCGCCCAGCCCAACGAAATCGACCGCAAGATCGGCGGCTACATCGCCGAGCTGATTCCCGACGGTGCGACCCTCCAGATCGGCGTGGGCGGCATCCCCAACGCCGTACTCGCGGCCCTGGGCGATCATAAACACCTGGGACTCCACACCGAAGCACTCACCGACGGGGTAGTACCCCTGATTCGGAGCGGCGTGATCGACAACTCGCAGAAAAAAGTGCTTCCGGGCAAAAACCTCGCGTCGCTGGCTCTCGGCTCGAAGCGGCTTTACGAATACATGGACTACAACGAAGACCTGATCATGAAGGACGTGGCATGGACGAACGACCCGTTCCGCATCCGCGAGAATCCGAAGGTCATGGCCATCAATTCGGCGCTGGAGGTCGATCTGACGGGCCAGATCTGCGCCGACTCGATCGGCACGATGATCTACTCGAGCGTAGGCGGACAACACGACTTCATGTACGGCGGCGCCCTCTCCGAAGGCGGTAAAACCTTCATCGCGCTCCCCTCGACCACCTCGAAGGGACACTCCAAGATCAAGGCCCTGCTGACGCCCGGCGCCGGCGTGGTGACCACCCGTTTCCAGACACAATACGTCGTCACGGAGTACGGTGCGGCCTACCTGCTGGGCAAAGGACTCGCCGAGCGTGCCCGCGCCCTGATCGACATTGCGCACCCCTCGGCCCGCGAAGAGTTGGAAAAAAGCCGCCTGCGAACGCTTCGGCTATTCGTTCCTGCGGCTCAAATAGGCTCCTCGACTCCATGTGCAGGAATCGTTCGCGGACGCCTGTCCGCTCTGCGCGGAAGTGATTTTCTCGCAAGATCCATATATTATAAGGTATATCAAAAAACAGGACTCCTGCCGAAACCGGAATAACCGTGTATGCGGAATAATCAAAGACCGTCCCGCCTTCTTTTTCAGAGGATGGGACGGTCTTTTTTCCACACAAAATCCCACCTCTCGACCGATCTATCGGGGGGGGGTAAAATTTTATTGATTTTCGATAAATTTTTCTTGTTTTTCACAAATATACTTTCTATCTTTATCGCAACAAACGATAAGAACGGACGCAGTGCCTGCAAGCGTTTCCAAAAGTCGAGGAATTACATAACGCCGGCACAGGAAACACCCCGCAGAACCCTTCGGTTTCGACCGGCAGGAACACTTCACGGATCAACAGGAAATACGCCGAAACAAAAACAGCGAACAAAATCAACGACCATAAAAAAACGGGATCACTCCCTCTCGATATGATTGTACTCGAAAACATCAACAAGACCTACCACAACGGCGCTCCGCTGCATGTACTCAAGGGCATCGACCTCGAAATCGGAAAGGGCGAGCTGGTTTCGATCATGGGGGCCTCGGGATCGGGCAAATCGACCCTGCTGAACATCCTCGGGATCCTGGACGACTACGACACGGGCAAATATTTCCTGAACGGGCGCCTGATCAAACACCTGAGCGAGACGCAGGCCGCCGCTGCCCGCAACAACATGATCGGCTATATTTTCCAGTCGTTCAACCTGATAAACTACAAGAACGCGGTCGAGAACGTCGCCCTTCCCCTCTACTACCAGGGCGTTTCGCGCCGCAAGCGCAATGCCGAAGCCCTCGAATACCTCGACCGGCTGGGACTCCGCGACTGGGCCAACCACATGCCCAACGAGATGTCGGGCGGCCAGAAGCAGCGCGTGGCCATCGCCCGGGCATTGATCAACAAGCCCCAGATCATTCTCGCCGACGAACCTACGGGCGCCCTGGACAGCAAAACCTCGCAGGAGGTAATGGACCTGCTGCGGCAGGTAAACGGGACGGGCATGACCATCATCTGCGTAACCCATGAACAGTCGATCGCCGACCAGACGGACAAGATCATCCACCTGAAGGACGGCGTGATCGGTTCGATCCAAAACCTCCGGCCATGAGAGAGTTGCTGTTGGAAATCTGGGCGTCGATCCGCCGCAACAAGCTGCGCACGTTCCTCACGGGCTTCTCGGTCGCATGGGGCATCTTCATGCTGGTCATCCTGCTCGGCTCGGGCAACGGACTGAAAAACGGCACGCTCTCCAATTTCGGGTCGATGGCCGTCAATTCGGTCATCATCAACGGCGGCTGGACCTCGCAACCCTACAAGGGCTACGACAAGTGGCGGCGCATTAACATCACCAACCGCGACCTGGAGATCCTGCGCACCGAATTTCCCGAAGTGGACAAGGTTTCCGCCCGCGTGCAGGGACCGGGACAATACAACCTCTCCCACGGACGCGACTTTCTGAACAATGCGGCCGTAGTCGGCAGCGACCCGGAATACCGCGAAATCATGAATGTCAGGGTGCTCGACGGACGCTTCCTGAACGATACCGACCTTCGGGAGCGGCGCAAGGTGATCGTCGTGGATAAAAACGTGCGGGATGTCCTGTTTCACGGTCAAAGTCCCGTCGGACAGCACCTCCTGGTCAACGGAACATCGTACAGCATCATCGGTGTTTTCGAGATGGACCAGTTCGGCTCCTACACATTCACCTTCATCCCGCTGACGACCGCCCAACTGCTCTTCAACCACAGCGATCCGAGCGTAGGACAGACCTATCTTTCGGTGAAAGACATCGACACCGATCAGAAAATGGCCGAATTCGAACAGCGGCTCCGCAATCGTCTGGCCGCCGAACACACCTTCGCGCCCGACGACGAAAGCGCCGTCTGGATCTACAACCGCATGGAAGGTTACAAGAACATGATGCTCGTCTTCGGCGGCATCAACCTCTTCATCTGGATCATCGGTCTGGGAACGCTGCTCGCAGGCATCGTGGGCGTGAGCAACATCATGCTGGTAACGGTGCAGGAGCGCACCTTTGAATTCGGCATTCGCAAGGCGCTCGGGGCCAAACCCTCGTCGATCATCCGACTGATCCTGACCGAATCGGTGATGATCACCGCCGCATTCGGCTATATCGGGATGGTGCTCGGCGTATTCGCCATGGAAGGAGTGAACAAGCTCATGACACAAACTCCGCCCGGTGGGGAGAACACGTTCAACATCTTCGTCAATCCGACGTTGAACCTCTCGGTAGCGGTAAGCGCGACGATCGTCCTGGTTCTGGCCGGACTTATCGCAGGTTACATCCCCTCCCGCCGGGCTGCCCGACTGAAGACCGTCGATGCCCTGCGGCACAATAAATAACTGCGCGACAACGAATCCCACAACGACCGGGGAACAGATAAGGAAGCACCCCGGAGTCCGAAGGACGACAAAAGTCCCCTCCCGATGAAGGGATTGAGGGGTGGGTAAGAATTGAATACGCGGCCAAGCCGCGAAACTACGACAGACCGAAAAGAGAACAGCAACAACGAGCCCGGGACACCCGGAAGAAAGAAAAGGAACCAAACTATGACAGGATTTTTCGATACGGATCGCTGGAACGAAATCTGGCAGACGATCTCCCGCAACCGCAGGCGCAGCATCATGACGGCGCTGGGCGTCTTCTGGGGTATCTTCATGCTGATCGTCCTGCTGGGTGCCGGCACGGGGCTGGGCCGCATGTTCCGCGCCCAACTGGGCGGCACGGCCACCAACGCCATTTTCATCATGTCCGACCGCACCTCCGTCCCTTACGAAGGTATGCCTACGGGCCGCAGCTGGGAACTGGACTGGGACGACCTGGAAGCGCTCCGGAAACTACCCCGCATCGAATACATCTCGGCTGTTTGCTGGGGCAATCAACGCAACATGAGCCACCAAGACCACAAAGGCGAATTCGGACTGATGGGCTACTCGCCCGACATGCAAGCAGATCGCTCCTCAACAGATTCTCATGGGGCGTTACCTGAACGAAGTCGATGAACTGCGCCAGCGCAAAGTCTGCGTAATCGGGCTTCAGGTCTGGCGCGACCTCTTCCCCGGCGGAGAAGATCCCACAGGCAAAACGATCCAGATCGGCAGCTCCTACTTCACGGTCGTCGGCGTTACCAAACCCCTGGGCGGTATGATGGCCTTCAGCGACCCGGAGCGGACCGTCGTCATCCCGGCGCTGCTCGTACAGCAAATGTACGGACTGGGACGGACGATCGACATGCTGGCACTCACCGGATATGCGGACGAACCGACCCAAGAGGTGATCCAGGAGTGCCGGCAAAGCATCGCCGCACGGCACCTGATCGCTCCCGACGACAAGAAGGCGATCTATTTTCAGGATACCTCCGAGGTCTTCGGCAAGATCATGGGGCTCTTCCGAGGCATCTCCCTGCTTACGTGGATCGTAGGTCTGGGTACGCTGCTCGCGGGCATCGTGGGCATCAGCAACATCATGCTGGTGCTGGTACGCGAACGCACGCAGGAGATCGGCATCCGCCGCGCCATCGGCGCTTCGCCCCTGACGATCCTTTCGCAAATCCTCTCCGAGAGCTTCATCCTCACTTTTATCGCGGGCATCTTCGGTTTCGGTGCGGGCGTAGGCGTTCTCTCCATCGCCGACAGTTTCTACGCGCGGGCCGCCCAGATGGACCAACACCTGCCCGATATTTCATGGCAGATCTCCTTCGGTATGGGAATACTCGCGCTGGGGATCCTCGTCCTGGGCAGCCTGCTGGCAGGCATCATCCCTGCGACCCGGGCACTGCGGATCAAAGCCGTGGATGCGATCCGCGAAGAGTAAACCCCGAAACTCGAAACAAACGCAAAAAACCGACATAATATGAAAAAGTTTCTGAAGATTTTCCTGGGCATCCTGTTCCTCGCGCTGCTCGTCGGCACATTCGTCTTCCTCTGGAACAAAACCCGCCCCGTGAAGGTGGTTTACACCCTCGCAACCCCCGTGCGCGACACGATCCGTCAGTACGTCATCGCCTCGGGCAAGGTCGAACCCCGCGACGAGGTGCTCATCAAGCCCCAGATCTCGGGTATCATTTCCGAGGTGCTCTGCAAGGCCGGCGACCGTGTAAAACAGGGCGACGTCATCGCTACGGTGAAGGTCATTCCCGAAATGGGAACCCTCAATGCCGCCGAATCCCGCGTGACGGTGGCCCGGCTCTCGCTCGACCAGACCCGCAAGGAGTTCGAACGCACCGAAGCCCTCTATGCCAAAGGCGTGGTATCGCAGGAGGAGTTCGAGAAGGGGCAGACCACCCTGCGCCAGGCCGAAGAGGAGTTCCAGAATGCCGAAGACAACCTGGAAATCGTCAAAACCGGTATTACCAACCGATACAAAGATTTAAGCAACACCCAGATACGCTCCACCATCACGGGTATGATCCTCGACGTACCGATCAAGGTCGGCAACTCGGTGATCCAGGCCAATACCTTCAACGACGGCACCACGATCGCCACGGTCGCCGACATGGGCGACATGCTCTTCCGGGGCAATGTCGATGAAACCGACATCGGCCGCCTGCACGCCGGCATGCCCGTCGTGCTGACCATCGGTGCCATGCAGGGTACCGTCCTCCAAGCCACGCTGGAGTACATTTCGCCCAAAGCCGCCGATGTGAACGGAATCATCATGTTCGAGGTGAAGGCCGCCGCCAAGATCCCGGAATCGGTCTTCGTCCGTGCAGGTTACAGCGCCAATGCCAGCATCGTGACCGACAGCCGCGAAGGTGTTCTCACACTGCCCGAAAGCACCATCCAGTTCGAAGAGGGCAAGCCCTGCGTCTATATCCTCACCAGTCCTGAGGAGAGCCCCGAACAAACCTTCGAGAAACGGGACGTAACGCTCGGTCTGTCGGACGGCGTGAACATCGAAATCGTATCCGGCGTCACCGAAACGGACAAAGTCCGCAACCTCCAACAACAGTCCATCTAAATCCCTGCCACCATGAAATTCGGAACTCTTTTCATCGCACTGCTGCTCGCGGGCAGCACGGCGCAGGCCCAAATTCCGACTCCGACACCCGAAGCAGGCCCTTGGAGCCTGGACGACTGCATCCGATACGCCCACGAACATAACATACAGATCCAGCAACAGGCGCTGCAAGTCGAACAGCGCTCCGTCGAACTCAACACCTCGCGCCACAGCCGCCTGCCCGACCTCGGTGCCAACCTCGGTACGAACTTCAGCTTCGGACGAAGCCTCATCAGCAACAACACCTACGCCGACAACAACCAGGTGTCGGGTTCGCTCGGCGTTTCGGCCTCGCTGCCGCTCTTCATGGGCGGACGCATCAACCACGAAATCGCAGCAGGCAAGCTGAGCCTGAAAGCCGCTGTCCAGGACCTGGACCGGATCCGTGAAGACGTATCGGTCAATATTATGTCGTATTACCTCGACGTGCTGGTCGCAAAGGAGTTGGTTAATGTTGCAGAGCAAGCGCTCGCCTTGAGCACACAACAGGTGGAACGCAGCCGGGAGCAGGTACGAACGGGCAAAGTCGCCGAGTCGGTGCTTTACGAAAACGAAGCCCTGCTGGCGGCCGACGAATACAAACTAACCCAAAGCCGCAACGACCTCTCACTCTCCCTGCTGGCCCTGAGCCAGGCCCTGAACCGGACGAGTGCCGAAGGATTCGACATAGTCGCCCCGACTTTCGACAGCCTCACCGTGGAGTCGATGCGTCACCTGCGTAACCCGGCCGAAGTGCTCTCCTACGCCCTGGACAACCGTCCCCGCATACAGGCCGAGCGCTTCCGCCTCGAGCAGGCTCTCCGGGCGGTGCGGATGTCCCGTGCGGCTTACTACCCCCAGATCACGCTGACAGGAGGATACGGCACCAACGTCTATCACTCGTTCGCTACGGGTGCGGTAAATCCCGCTTTCGGACGCCAGTTCCGCAACAACAGCACCGAATACGTAGGGGTGGCGATCAACATCCCCATCTTCAACCGCATGGCGACCCGCAACAGCGTGCGAACGGCCAAACTGGGCGTACGGAGCCAGCAGCTCGTCCTGACCGAAGCCGAGCAGACCCTGCAAAAAGAGATCGAAACGGCCTACTACCAGGCCGATGCCGCCCTGTTGAAATACCGTTCGGCGGAAAAAGCGCTCAATTCCGCACAGGTCGCCTTCAGGTACGAAGCCGAGAAATACGCTGCGGGCCGCTCGACGACCTTCGACTACAACGACGCCAAGACCCGCATGCAGAAGGCCGAATCCGACCAGATCCAGGCCAAATACGAATTCATATTCCGCACCAAGATCCTCGATTTCTACGCGGGTTTCCCCCTGACGCTTTAAGCGCGGTAAACGAAACCCGAAGACTCCGACCGCAAGCAGTACAAGAGAGAAGCTCCCGGAAACGATTTGCGTTTCCGGGAACTTCTCTTGTCGATGTAGATTCTCTCTCTGCAGATGTTTCCGGGCAACTCTTCTCCTGTCCCAAGCGGAAAAGAGAGGCAATCCGGCGGATTCGTTCCGCAGCCTTACTCCGCGATCGAAAGATCGGCGAAGGAGAAAACTTCGGTCGAAACCTCGCCCAGCGGACCGCTCTTGGCATTGACCCCCACCTGTACTTTGACGAAGTCGATGTACTTCAGTTCGACAGGCGTTCCGTCGGGCTGCATGGCATTGGCGATTCGGAATCCGTTGCTCTGTCCCTTTCCGTCCATTGCATCGCCACCCGCAAGACAGTCGCTTCCGTAATTGTCGGCATAACCCCACTCGTAAGGGCGGTTGATCCAAAACCCTCTGTCATCGACCATATTCCGAGATTCGAGCAGCGTACCGCGCAACGTATAAGTATCGGCGGCCCAAGCCGGATAATAGAAATCCTGGTCGTGAAACTCACCCCTGTATTCGACCGTGCCGCTGCGACCTTCCGAATCGGTCCACTGCACGTCCATCCCCCTTCCGGCAGGGCGGTAATAAGTCACGGCATAACCGGAAACAGTCCCTTCCTTACCCGTTTCGCTGCCCCGCAACTCGTACCACTCGTCATCGGGCTCACCGTTGCCGTTCACGTCCTGCATGACCCACACCACGCCCGGCTCCGAGCTGGTGTCGAATGCATTCCCCTCAATGGAAAAATCATAGCCGCTTTCCATTCGGGCGATACTGTGGTCGAACCCGACGATCAGATAACCGCCGAATCCCCCGAGCGAAACATAACTCCGCGCCTCCAGCCTCCCGGCTGCATAAGCCACGGCATCTTCATGGGTACGCTCGTTGCCCGTATATCCGGCTTCGGTCTTTTCGCCGACCAACTGCCCGGGAGCGGGCAGAAATTCGTAAACCGCATGCTGGAAACGACTGCTCGCCACACTCGCCGGGCGTCGGCGCTGCTCCTCGTCCGCAAAGGCATGAACGACGATCTCGGCAGACAGCGTAGCAACCCCTCGGACGATGTTTCGCGTAAGACGCTCGGAAGCATCGCCGCCTTCGGTCACATCGACCCGAACGGTATAGTCGCCCGGCCCGTCGGGTGTAAACTTAAACACGGCACCCGTTTCGGCTACGACCGGTTCCCCATCAACCGACCAGACGAACTGCGGATCGGCGATATAAGCCAGCGACGGCGCAAGATAGACCGCACGGCCGACGAACGTGCTCCGATCGGTCGTTTTACAGTAATGAGAGAGCTTTTCGAAGCGGACCTCCGAAGGCATCTTCTCCACGACCTCCACGACAAATTCCTTGAAGGAGGTTCCGTCGTCGTTCGATGCCTCGATACGGATCGGGTAGCTCCCCACCGCCTCTTCCCGGAAGGTATAGCTCATCTGCGTAGAAACGACCTCGCCGGCACAAAGCCACCGGCAGCGGAAGTCCTCCTGGTCCGAATGCTGAATATCGGGAGTGAAGGTATATTCGACACCCGGCAGAACCTTGAGCCCCTCGGCAGGCAGTGCGAGCGAAATGACGGGCGGAGTAAGCTCCAGCACATCCACCCGCAGCTCCGCTTCAGCTTTTCCGGCAGCCGTTTCGACACGGAACGTGATATACACTTCACCCAGTTCGGTAAAGACGGCCGTATAGGTCGGTTCGGAACCTGCCAGCTTGCCATCGACGATCCATGAGTAGGTAGCTCCCTCGGCATACTCCACCGTAGGAGCGATGGTCAGCTCCCGGCCCATCTTGACGGTATAAACCCCCGACTCGCTGTCGAGCGTAATGACGGGAGCATGATCCCGGTCGTCCAAAATCACTTCGTCCTTGTTGCAGGCGGTCGTCAGCAGCGCCGCAAACACCGCCCAAAAACGGGAAATATCTTTTCGAAAAAAACCACATAGCACGTTGCATATATTCGCGTTTACGGCACGCGGCAGAGCGGAAACCCGCCCTGCCGACGCACACAAAAACGATTTATCTTCAAAAGTCGTCGCCTCCGCCCGGTGCAGTCCGTCACGGACTTTTCCGCAAGTCGGAAACGATCGCCGAAATCGGTCCGGAAACTCTCCGGAAAAACATTACAGCTCGATCGTAATGTCATCCAGAGCATAATAGGCCGGCATCGAGAAGCCATAACCGTTATCGGGGCCGCCCGTCATATTGAAACGAACCTTCGCCACCTTGCCCAGCGAAGAGAGGTCCCATTTGGTCCACTCCTTAATCAGCTTGTCCTTCGATGCGAAAGTCATCGTCACGGTGCCGGTCTCCTTACCTGCGGCATCGTAACCCGTAGCATGAATCAGTACATCCTGACCCTCCTCAAGCGCAGGTGCAAGGGCATTGCCTTTGGCCGCCACACTCAAAAAATAGCAAGTCGAATTGATGTAACAGCTCTGGATCGTACGCGCTACACCGTCGGGGAAAGCGAAAATAGGACGGCTGTCGCCATAGTCGGGGTGCGCTTCGTCGTAGTTGCCGTAACCGATAAGGAAATTATCCGATCCGTCGTGGCCGCCGCCCGTAGTAGCATCCTCGTTCTGTGCATTGTACAGGTAGAGGTCAAACTCATAGGTGTTGAACTTCTCGATATCCTTGGAGTTGTAGGACGATACCATAAACGGGTATCCCCAACCTTCGGGACAGGGCGAAGTCAGCTGCGTGGTCTGATCGGTCCAGGTGTACGCCTTATCTTCGTAAACTACGGACATCGCCTTACCGCCGTTATAGTTCGCCACCACCAGCGGCGACCAGTCGTCGCCCTCGAAAGTGATCGTATAGGTCTGGGGTCCTTCGTCCGGCCCGTCGTCGTCCTTCGAACATCCGACGAAAGTTACCGCAGCCGCAGCCAGCAAAGCCAAAAATACTCTTTTTTTCATAATCTTTTATTATTTAATAAATTGTATGTTTCCTCCTGTACGAAAGATCGCCGCAAAGCATACGCTTCGGGGACTCATGGCAACACCGGGTCCGGAAAAATCGACTGAATGGGGAAATCGAGCAAACAGAGCAACCGACATTCGTGATTCCATCCCGTGACCCGCAGGTGTAAAATCTTCGTGCAAAGGCAGGTCTTCTGACTCATCCCGTCCGTCGCGCCTTCCCGGCTTCATGGCCAGTGGCAAAAGAGAGCGATCGAACTATTCCCCGAAAGGAAACAGGACTTACAGCAGCGAGCACTGTTCCGGATTCGCACCGGATTCCCTATTACTCCGCACGCTTCGAAAAAACATACGGATACCTTTTGCGGGTGCAAGTATACGAATAATATTTAATTCGAAAACTCAAAAAAACACGACGACCTCTTGACTTCGCCTTTTCGTCAGCGTATATTTGCAGACGCGCCCTTCCCGTTTCCCGAAACGGGCGCCCATCCTTTCTCTATTTTTTCGATTTCCGCCTGCCGCCGGACTCTTCCGGACGGCAATGACACTGTTTCATCCGACTAAAAAACACACGACATGCCCCGAGGACGCAACAAAGCCCTGATCGCCCGACGCGACGAAATGCTCTGCCACCGCTATCACTACTGGACCGAAACGCAGCGTCTGCGCTTCGACGACACCCTGAAAATCCTCTCCGAAGAGGAATTCTTTCTCTCCGAGGAGCGCATCCTGACCATCCTCCGCGCCAACGGCGACACGCTCCGCGAACTCGCCGGCCGGCCTACTCCGAAAATGCGAAGAGAGCGCTTCCCGACAAGGCGCCATACACCCTCTCCCCGGAAATGATCCGACGGATACGCCCGTCCCTGGCAATAAGGATATTCGGCCCGTTCATTCCTGCGATCCGGCAAAAAGAGGCATCCGCACATCTCCATTCGGAAAAAACAGCTATTTTTGCAGCCGGAACAATCCCGGAACGAAACAAAATGGACTGGTTTACGGATCTTTTTACCCAACATTCGGCCATTCAAGCCGTCGTCGTGCTCTCGCTGATCTCGGTGTTCGGCATGATGCTGGGCAAAGTGCGTTTTTTCGGAATTTCGCTCGGCGTGACGTTCGTTTTCTTCATCGGCATCGCAGCGGGCCATTTCGGACTCTCGGTCGATCCTTCGATGCTGGCTTTCGCCGAAAGTTTCGGGCTCGTACTCTTCGTCTATGCATTGGGATTGCAGGTCGGCCCCGGTTTCTTCAGTTCGCTCCGCTCGGGCGGCATCCGGCTGGTTTCGCTCGCCACGCTCATCGTCCTGACAGGTTCGGCACTGGCCGTAGGGCTCGGCTATGCGGCCCGTGTTCCCATGAGCGACATGGCAGGCATCCTGTGCGGCGCCACGACCAACACCCCGGCGCTCGGTGCGGCACAACAGATGCTCTCGCAGATGCAGTTGGACAGCAACAACGCCACGCTGGGCTGTGCATTGACCTACCCGCTGGGTGTCGTAGGCGTGATTCTGGGCATCATCGCCGTACGCAAACTCTTCGCCCGGCCCTCGGACATTCCGCAACCGGACGCCGAACATAAAAAGAATATCTTCATCGTCGAATTCAAGATTTCCAACCCCGGCGTCGTCGGCAAAAGCATCCGCGACGTCGCGGCATACAGCCACCACCATTTCGTCATCTCCCGCCTTTGGCGTGCCGGGCAGGTTTCGATTCCGACTTCGGACTCGACCCTCGAATCGGGTGATCTGGTACTGGTAATCACCTCGCCGGACGACGTGCAGGCACTGGAACTCCTCTTCGGCGAGCGGGTACAGAAAGACTGGAATACGCACGACATCGACTGGAACGCATTGGACAGCCAGCTCATCTCCCGGTCGATCATCGTCACCCGCCCCGAAATCAACGGCCGCAAACTCAGCTCGCTGCGTCTGCGAAACCTGTACGGCATCAACATCAGCCGGGTGCATCGTTCGGGCGTACAACTGCTCGCCACGCCCGATCTCACGCTGCAACTGGGCGACAGCCTGACGGTAGTGGGTGAAGCGCAGGCGATCGAAGGCGTCGAAAAAATCCTCGGCAATGCCGTCAAACAGCTCGACGAACCCAACCTGATTCCGGTTTTCATCGGTTTGCTCCTGGGCCTGCTGCTGGGAAGCATCCCTTTCGCGGTACCGGGTATCAGCCTCCCCGTCAAACTGGGACTCGCAGGCGGCCCGATCATCCTCGGCATCCTGATCGGGACCTTCGGCCCCCGCATCCACATCGTCACCTACACCACGTTGAGCGCCAACCTGATGCTCCGGGCATTGGGACTGTCGCTCTATCTGGCCTGCCTGGGGCTCGAAGCGGGCGCCCATTTCGTCGAAACGATCATGCGCCCCGAAGGAATGCTCTGGATCGGACTGGGATTCCTCCTCACGTTCGTCCCCATCGTTATCGTAGCCGCCCTGTCGCTGCGGTTCTTCAAACTCGATTTCGGACAGGTAGCCGGCATCATGTGCGGCAGCATGGCCAACCCGATGGCGCTGAACTATGCCAACGACTCGATCCCCGGCGATCATCCGGCCGTGGCGTACGCGACGGTCTATCCCGTATGCATGTTCCTGCGGGTCATCATCATTCAGATTCTGATCATGTGCTTTATTTAGCGGTCGCCGGACGGCAGACCGCCCTGCGTTCCGAAGAGGCGCAGCGAACGGAACCGGGGACTCAACGCCCGACATCCGGCAGCTCCGCCACACGGCGGATCTCGCCTTCGAAATTGGGGGTAAAGATCCCGCCGCCCACTCCTTCGGCGATCTCGCGCAGTGTCCAGAAGCGGCCTCCGTCCAACTCGCCGCTCGGTACGACAGGCCCATCGTACACCGTCTTATAGACATAGACCAACTCCCGTTCGCGTTCCGACTCGAACAGGTAGGTCAGCACGTGCTGCGGCACGAAATCCGTCACGCCGACCTCCTCGCGCACCTCGCGCCGCAGGGCAACGAGAGGCTCTTCCCCCCAATCCACATGGCCGCCTACGGCCGTATCCCACCGTCCGGGCTGGATATCCTTCCACGCCGGACGTTTTTGCAGGTAAAGCTCCCCACGGGAGTTGAACAGATGGAGGTGCACCACCGGATGCAACAGCATCGACCCGCCGTGGCACTCGCCCCGCGTGGCCCGGCCGACGACACGTCCGGCAGCATCGACCACCGGGAACAGCTCTTCCCGATTATCCGCGCATTTCATTTTCCGACAATATTCTATGAGTTTTATTCCGACCGTAAAGACTGCAATAGACGGAGAACATGACGAAGCCCAGCAGGGCCATCGCCGCACCGGGCAGGGCGGCATATTGAGGCCCCAGACCGAAACTGATCGGCAGACCGCCGAAGTAGGCGCCCAAAGCGTTACCGAGGTTGAACGCGATCTGGATCGACGCGGCGCCGAGCATCTCCCCGCCCGGCGCATTCTCCAGAATAAGCAGTTGCTGGGGCGATGAAACCCCGAAGAGCGAAGCCGTCGTCAGGAACATCAGCGGAATCACGAGCCAGTCGATCCGAGCCGCGAAGAAGATCCCTACGAGCAACAGACATATCATCCCCTGAATAAAACGGGCGACCCGTTCGGGAGAGAAGCGGTCCGACAGATGCCCGCCCGCGAGATTACCCACCAGCATTCCCAGCCCCGCGACCATCATCACGGCTGTCATCGCCTGCCCGGGGATGCCCGCCACACGCGTCATGGTCGGAGTCACGTAGCTGTACCAGCAGAAAACTCCTCCATTGGCCAGCAGCGTAGCCAACAAAATCAGCCAGGGAGCCCGCGAACCGAGGAACCGGAATTGCCCCTTCAATCCCGTATCGGGCAGCGCCGGCAGGGCAGGCACCCAGCGGGCGATCAGCAGCAGAGCCATAATTCCCCACAGCCCGACCATCCCGAAAGCCAGCCGCCACGAAAGATAGCTGCCCAAATAGGTACCCAACGGCACACAGAACAGGTTGGCGACAGTCATCCCGAGGATCATGATAGACACGGCCTGGGTTTTGTGTCCCGGATCGGCCACCCGCTCCGCAACAATCGAACCTACCCCGAAGAAAGCCCCGTGAGGCAGGCCCGACACGAACCGCATCGCCAAGAGCACCCAAAAGTCGGGTGCCAGCGAAGCGCAGACGTTACCCAGAACAATAAGAGCGGCAAGAGCGAGCAGAATCCCCTTCAACGCCCGCTTACGTGCAATGAGCACCGTCGCGGGAGCCCCGACGCAAACCCCGATGGCATAGGCCGAAATCAGGTCCCCGGCCCGGGGGATGGAAACGCCCAAATCCCTCGCCACATCGGGCAGAATCCCCATCATGACGAACTCGGCCATGCCGAGAGCCAACGTGCCGAAAGCCAGGGCGATCAAACTCTTTTTCATAAATCGACTCTTTTTACCGACGGCTCCGCACTCCAGGTACGGAACCTTTTTCGCAACTTTCGCATCCTTCGGACCGCTCCGCAGCTCGACAATACGGCGCGTCCGAAGCACGGTCTTTTGATTCGGAGAACAAAAATAGCGCATATCTTCCCCTCTTCCGCCTAAAACGAAAGAATTTCTCACCGACCCGACAAACCGGCCCTCCCGGATTCTACCTGACGGGATGAATCCGGGAGGGCCGATTATATCCTATCCGAAAGCCCAAAGAGAGCCGTATGACTGAGATCAATACCCCAGCCAGTGAAGCCACTCGAGCGCTTCGGGCGTCAGCTTGTCATCGCGGTCCACCCAGGTTCCGGACTCGATGAGCAACGTTTTATACTCCTCGATACGGCGCGTGATCGGAAAATCGGGTCGCGGCAGCGCACTCTTCTCCGCACGCTCCGAAGGGCGAATCGTCCGGTCGAAAACCTCCCGAAGCACCGGGCGCCGGTGTCCCTCCCACTTGAAATCTTCGAGAAAAAGAGCCTGCGTCTCCGGAATCTTATCCATCGGGAAGATCGAAAAGACCGGCTGATTGCGGTAGGTAATGCCTTCGACCGTATTGTTGTCGATATAGTAGGTAGCCGCACCGCTTTGGATAGAAACCAGCCCCACCGGTTCGGGCGAATCGTCCTCCTGCATATAATAGATGGTCTGCACGTTACCGTCCACGTCGTTGCGATAGATCTTGTTATCGCGGAAATAGGCAGTAATCAGCTTGCCCGTCACCTGGTTGTAAGTCATCGTGTCGATCTCGCTCGACATAACCGGACGGCCGACGAATTCCGCTTTCTGGAGTTTGGAGTTTTCGGTATAGATCTTCATCACGTCCGAAGTGATCTGGTTGTCCTGATTCCAAAGCACGGGATCGATATAGAGCAGGATCATCGAGTCCGTGGAAACGGCCACCAGGGAATCGCAGACCGCCTGGAAGTCGTTGCGGAAGATCTTTACCCGGCGATACCCCTTGACCAACCGGTAGAGGGAATCTCCAGCAGGTGCAGCGATCGAATCCCCCCGCAAAGAGTCCGCTGCCGCAACCCCGGCCTTGAGCGAATCGAGCTGCATGGAATCGCGTCCCAGCGAATCCGCAGCAAGAGAGTCCCGGAACAAAGAATCCAACGCGGCAAAAGCCCTGGCCTCCCGCAGGGAGTCGGCGACCAGCGAATCGAGAGCCGACGCCGGAAGCTTGCCTTTCAGGATCGCCTTCCCGGTTTTGGCACGCCGCTTGGCCCAGATTTTCTCCATACGTTCGGCGCGGCGCTCCAGGTTCTTTCTGCGCAATGCCTCCTCCTTCTGTTTCGCAGCGTCGAGCTTGGCAGTAGCCCGAGCCTGACGTGCTTTGGCGATCTGCGCCAGCTTCTCCTTGCGGGCCGCTGCCGCCTGCGCCTTTTTCACGGATGCCACACTGTCCGCCTGTGCCCGTAATTGAGCTTTCAGACTGTCGGCCTGGGCTTTCCGCTCCCGCTTGGAAAGAATATGCACGGAAGAATCCGCAGGAAGCGATTTTGGACCGGCCTGCGCAAGGCTGTCGGAAAAAAGCGTATCCACCGCAGAAACGGCGGCCACGGAATCGGCAGGGGTCATTCCGCCCCCCACCCGATCAAGGCTGTCGGAAAGAAGCGTATCTATTGCTGGGGCGGCATCCAGAGAATCGCCCCCCGTTCCTCCTTTTTCAGCCGGAACAGCCGCTATGGGTTCTGCAGCGGAACCAGAACCGGCATCCGCAGTTTCGGACGAGGTTTCGACGGCTCCGGCCGCAGCCTGCGGAGCAGCGGCATCCGCCTGCGATCCATCCTGCGAGGCTTTTGGACCCGCAGCACTCGGTTTCGCAGCCAGTGAATCCACAGACGGTCCCCCCTTAGAGCCGGCCAGAGAATCTGCCGCCAATGCCGCCGCCTTTGCCTTCACCTTCGCCAACGAATCGGCACGTGCCTGCTCGCTCTTCGAGATCGTATAAAGAAACATCGAATCGGCACACATATAGAGCGAATCGCTCTGACTCGTATCGTAGCTGACCACCGAAGGTCGCTGCGTGAGCAGAGCATTGCCCGGCTCCTTCCAATATTCGCCGTAATCGCCGAAAGCGAGCACTTTGTGCTCGGCGTCGTCGATCTGGATATTCCGGAACAAAAGAGCATGCCCGGACTCCCGGTAATAGTCGAGGCTGTCGCTCCACAGCTCCTGCTTTTCGGTCATCACATACCCGTTGCGAGTCAGCACGTAAAGCTCGCGCGGCTTTTCGTAACGTCCCCGGTCGGCATAAATGTAATCGCCGCCTTCGTTCCAGATGTTGGTTCGCTCGAAGAAATGAGCCTGGTCGGTATCCGTATCGTACACCACCGAATCGCCCTTGAGTTCGTACTTGTCGTTGCGCATCTCGACACGATCCACACAGATAATCTGGTGCGTATCAGCATAATAGTAGCCCCGGTCGGATTCGAGGTGATTCTCGCGGTTGGTCAGCATACCGCCTCCGCTGAAAGTACCGATATTGTCCAGCGTATTGAACCGGAAATCGTAAGTATAGAGCGTCGCATCCCCATCGACGACCTTCACCAGCGGAGCATAGACCCGCGCCTCGTTGATCTCACCGTTGTAGTCGGCCCGGTCGCCGTAAATGTATGTCTCTTTTTTATTGATCAGTACGTTGCCGAAGCACTCGATGCGCTTGTCGTTGTAGCGGATCGCGCTGTCGCAGGTAATGACCGCCCCGTTGTGCTGGGCCGCGAAATGCCCTACGAGCACCGTCGCGGTCGTATCGCCGTAAGGAATGGGATATCCCCGGTCGGCGACGAAATCGACCACCTTGTTCGACTCGGGGTCCTGGGCCGGAGCACCCGGAGCCGACGGGGTATGAACACCCGCAACGGGAACGGCCAGCGGCCTGTTCCCCGCGAGGATCACACCTCCGGCGACACCTGCGACCAGCAGTGCGCACACTATTTTTCGCAATCCCTTCGGCATCGGACGATCTCTATTTTACCCAGTTCTTATTTTCGAACTCTCCGTCCCGAAATTCGGGATCGATATAAATGTACATGCCCTCGATCTTCTTGTCGAGCCACTCCTTGAACACTTTCTCGCGTTTGGCGTTCAGCGCCAGCTGTTCGACGCGAATATAGTCCTCATTGAGCGAAACCTTGTGCGGAGGGATCACCTTCACGAGCTTGACGATCTTGCTGAGCTGGTTGCCCATCCAGTCTTCGGTCTGATAGGCGTCGGAAATTTCGCCCTCCTTAAGATTGCGCAGGGCATTGTAGTCGTCGAGGCTCTTGCCACCGGCCCGGCCGAAATCCTCCTTCAGAAAGCGTGTTTCGGTCGCACCAGCCTCATAGTAATGCGCCGCCTCCAGCAAATCGTGGTTGGTCACCACGCCGCCGTTCATCTTCGAATTATCGTCGTCGGAAAACTTCCGGGCCGCCTCCTCGAAAGTAATCGAATCCTTACGGATCAGGTTTGCGATACTGTCCAGCATACGGGCCGGAGCCGCCAGCTCCTCGAGCGTATAGGAGGGTCGCAACACGATATGACGCGCATGGTACATACGCCCCTTCTGGTCGATCAACTGAATCAGGTGATAACCGTATTGCGTTTCGACGACCTCGGAAACCTGCCCCGGCTTCAGATCGGCCAATGCGTCCGCAAACTGCCGCACGAACCCGTCCAAAGGCTGGGGGTCCAGTTCGCCGCCGCTGATAGCCGAACCGTCCATCGAATACATGCGGGCCATGATGTCGAAACGGGTCTGCCCCTTGATGATGCGCTCGCGCATATCCAGCAACCGCTCCTTGGTGCGCTGCTTGGCCTCCTTGATCGACGCCGGGAAACGGGTGATCTGGGCATAAACGTACTGTTCGGGGATAGTCGGCAGACTGTCCGGATCGGTCTTCTTGTAGTAACGCTCCACCTCGCCGGGAATCACCTTGATTTTCCCTACTACGGAACTCTGCATAGCCTGGGCGTATGCCTGCTCCTCGTAACGCTGACGCAGCATTTCGCGCACGTTGAAGATCGGCATATGCTGTTTGGTTTCGAGCGCGGCGATAGAACCCGCATCGTCGATGAGCGCCTGCAAATGGGCTTCCACCCGCTGTGCGATGCCCGAATAGCTGACATCCACCGAATCGATGAGCGCCTGATTGAACAGCAACTTCTGCATCAACAGTTGTTCGAGCGCTTCGTCGTGGGGATCGCGGTCCGAAGTGTAACCCTGCTGGCGGCGCTGTTCCACCAGCTCGCCCGCATATTCGTCCACCTCCGACCAGAGGATCGACGATCCGCCGACGACGGCCACCACGCGGTCCAGCATCACCTGCCGCTTCTGGGCGGCCCCTGCAAAAATCGCCAGCACCAACGCTGCGCAAAACAGAATCTTCTTGCTCATCAGTTCTCTATTTTTTCTTCTTCATGGATCTTCACTCTCCCCTCCTCGACCGCTTTTCGGTAAACCTCCTCGTCGTAGGCCCGAATGATCTCGTTCTGCCGCTGGTTGTAGAGGATGCGGCGCACGATCGCCTCGCTGCGCTCCAGCGGTTCGGGATCGCCCGGACGAAGCACGTCGCTTATTTCGAAATAGTAGCGCGAATGACCGTCGCTCATCTCCTGTACGGCCCGCGAGGAGAGCAGGGCGTCGTAACTCTGGTTGCGCAATGTGGGCAGATAGCCCAGAAACTCGGAGAAGGTCACCCACGAAGAGGAGAAATCGTTCAGTACGAAATTGTTCTTGGTACAGATGTCGGCGAACTCTTGCTGCCGGGATGAGCCGGGCTGCGTCATCAACTTGCGCAGCTTCGGCGCCTGCCGGTTGTTGGCGTCGAAGCGAACGATCCGCCCCTTGACCAGGGTTTGATTGACCTTGAAATCCGACGCGTGTTCACGGTGATAGGCAGCAATCTGATCGGCGGTAACGAGCGTATCGATGCGCTCCTCGATCAGATGCTGGTCGAACTTACGGATCAACAACGCCTGGCGGTACTCCTCGACCAGCGAATCGATGTCCTGCTCGGCATCGGAGAAAAGTTCTTCGGCCTCGTGCAATTTAAGCTGTTTGTGCACCCACTTTTCGACATAACGGTTTACGAAAGCCACGCTGTCCTCGCCGACCACTCCCTTCGGAATCGCAGCCTTAACCTCTCGCGCGTACAATTTTCTACCGGCAGCCTCGGCCAACACGACCCGACCTCCGCCCCAATAGCGGGGCACTTCCTGGCACCCTACCGCAAGTACGAGCAGCAGAACAGCTCCTATTTTGGCACAAAAACTCATAACTACAAGGGACAAAGATAATGAAAGCCGAGAGCCTAACCAAATTTATTTGAGTTAAGCCGAGGCGCATCCTATCGTCTAAAAAAGATACTTTTTACCCGAACCTAACGTACCGTGCATCCCGAATATTACATTACGCCCTAATTTATCGTATCGAAAAAACCGGATGCTCCGGTGCAGATAATCCGGGGAAAACCGGCACAGACAATACTTCTGCATGATACCCGCCGACGATCCCGCTCCTGCGGTACGCCGCAAAATAGCCCCCGACCGTCACAACAGGTTACCGGATCGTATTTTTATCCAACTTTTTCACCCGGGCCAGCAAACGGTAGATCATATAGCCCGATGCGGCGAAAAGCACGAGCGCAACGACGTAAACGATCGTATAAAGTGTATCGCTGCCGATAACCGAACGTATCGTGGCCCCGTCCAGTCCGACCATAATCAACAGGAAAGCCGCGCCGTTGTTCATGGCATGGAGCAGAACGACCGAAAAGATCGAATTGGTCTCGATGTAGATGAAACCCAGGATCAGGCCCATCACGAAAGCATTGACCGCCAGCGCCGGATGTCCGTGCAACACGGCGAAGAACGCCGACGAGAGGAACAAAGCCGCTACGACGCCGTACTTGGCCCGCACCGACTCGAGAATGATGCCCCGACAGAGGAACTCCTCCAACAGAGGAGCCATAACCACCAGCGTAATGATCGCCCAGAAGCCCCGGCCGTAAACTGCGGACGAAGGCATCGGAAGCAGCTCCACCACCGGTTCGATGACGATACCGGCAGCCAGCATCATCACCAGTCCCCAAAGCAGCAGAACCGGATTGAGGCCCCGCGCCGAAAAGCGCAGCGTCTTGCGCGTTCCGTGCCGCAAGCGGCGATAGAACAGCGTGAAAAGAATCATCAGTCCCATCGTCACCAGGTAGGTGAAAGCCGTAAAACGCGCCAGAGCGTCCTGTTGTTCGGGCGTCGGAGCGACGTTGCCGCGCAACAAGTCCCAGTCCGGAAAATCGAACCCGGCGAGACGGGCGGCAAGCAGTCCGACGAATTGTAGCAAATACCAGATTCCTACCAGAGCCAACAGGTCGATAAGGGTCGGAAATCGATATTTATGAGCCGGTTGCGGCGTTTGTCCCCGATCGGATGTTCCGGGAGTATCCCCAACAGGAGCTTGCGGACGGACATCGGACGGAGTCGTGGAATCGGTATGTACCATAGCTTCTATGTTTTATCTTCGGTATAAAGACCTGTTTTACGCTTCGAAGATAGGCATTTTTCGGGTATCGTTATGGTTTTTCCCGATAAAATTCGTATTTTTGGCCGATTATAACCCGTTAAAATCAGCAAACATGGCAAAGGTCATCGCATTGGCCAATCAGAAAGGCGGCGTGGGCAAGACGACCACGGCCATCAACCTCTCGGCGTCGCTCGCGCTGCTGGGCAAGAAAGTTCTCCTGCTGGACGCCGATCCGCAGGCCAACGCCACGTCGGGACTGGGCTTCGATATCAACCTGGAGGGCATTTACGAGTGCATCACCGGAGCGAAGACGGCGGCCGACGTAATCCTCCAAAGCCCGGACGTAAAGAACCTCTGGCTGCTCCCCTCGTCGATCGACCTGGTGGCCGCCGACACCGAGCTACCGAAGATGGAGAACGGACACCACGTGATCCGCCGCATCGTGGAGAGCGTGCGCGACCGTTACGACTATATCCTGATCGACTGCTCCCCCTCGCTGGGCTATACGACGGTGAATATCCTTACGGCCGCAGACACGGTGCTGATTCCCGTACAGTGCGAATACCTCGCGCTCGAAGGGCTCTCGAAGCTGCTCAACACCATCCGCATCGTCAAGAACGGACTGAACCCGGCGCTCGAAATCGAAGGCTTCGTGCTGACGATGTACATGCGCAACCGCCTCAACAACCAGGTGGTGAACGAAGTTCGCAACCACTTCGGAGAGCTGGCCTTCGACACAATAATTCAACGCAATATCCGTTTAGGAGAAGCCCCCTCGCACGGAAAACCCGTCATCTTGTACGATGCTTCCGCCGTCGGGTCGGCTAATTACCTCACGTTGGCCAAGGAGCTCCTGAAACGCAACCGCAAAAGCAATCAAAAAGCAAAATAGCATTATGAAACAGAAGGGATTAGGACGCGGTCTGGACGCCATTTTCGGGAGCGAACACCTGGATGCCAGGCTCAAACCGATGACCGAAATGGCGGAGATCTCCGTTTCGGCGATCTTCCCCAACCCCACGCAGCCGCGCACGGAGTTCGATGAAGAGGCGCTCGAAGAGCTGGCCGACTCGATCCGCACGCTGGGCGTAATCCAACCCATCACGGTCAAACGCACCGACGACGGACGCTACCTGATTATCAGTGGCGAACGCCGCTGGCGGGCCGCCCGCAAAGCCGGACTGGAGTCCCTGCCCGCCTATATCCGCGAAGTGGACGACGAGAACCTGCATGCTATGGCCCTGGTGGAGAACATCCAGCGCGAAGACCTCAACGCCATCGAAATCGCCCTGGGAATGCAGCGGCTGATCGACGAATGCAACCTCACGCAAGAGGCGCTCTCGGAAAAGGTCGGCAAAAAACGCTCGACGGTGTCGAACTACATGCGCCTTTTGAAACTGCCCAACGAAGTACAACTCGCCCTCAAGGAGGGGCTTATCTCGATGGGACACGCCAAAGCGATCGCCGGAGCTCCCGAAGAGTTGCAACTGCGCCTGCTCAAAAAGTGCATCCGCAAGGGACTCTCCGTGCGCCAGATCGAGGAACTGGTCCGCGCACTGACCGACCCTGCGGCAAAACCCGCAGCTCCGGCCGAAGACGAGGAGTATCCCGAATCGTATGCGCGGCTGGTGGAGCAGCTCGAAAAATTCTTCTCGCAGGAGATCAGCATCAAACGCTCGAAAAACGGCGGCGGTCGCATCGTGATCGACTTCTCGGACGACCGGGACATCGACCGCTTCATCGAAAAATTCGAGAAAAGAGGCGCTTCCGCCGAAATCCGCAACAATAAATAGATGAAACACACCCGGGGATATATCCGTCTGTTGGTGCTTTTCGCCTTTCTCGCATTGTGCGGAGCAGGCGAAGCATCGGCCCAAGTTCCGTTGGACCGTTACCGTAGCGCGAAAACTTTCGTGCGCAGCGGTCTGATGCCCAAACCGGACAGCCTGGCCAAAAACCATCTTACGGACTCTCTGCTACTGATGCGGGTGGACTCTCTGCTTCAGGACAGTACCCTGCGCGATTCGCTGCTGCGTTCGGGCATCGATTCGCTGCGGCTCCGGGATTCGCTGGCTGCGAGACTGCACCCGCAATTCGTCCCCGACTCGGCCCTGCTTCTGAAAACCGACTCCCTGCCCGCAGCACTCGGAGCGCCCGACTCGCTCGCAGGCCGAAAAGACCTCCGCCCCCGGCGCGATACCATCTCGCTGTCGGGCGTAAGTTGGATCTCGCTGGTAGCGCCCGGTTTCGGACAGATCTACAACAAGCAATATTGGAAGCTGCCGATCCTCTACGGAACGGTAGGTGCGGGACTGACCCTCTTCTTCCACGAAAACAACACCTACAAACCTCTCAAACGACAATACAACGCCCTGCTGGAAAACGGTACGGCCCGCACGGAGGAGTTGGACGACGTACAGTCCCGTATGATCCGCAGCAATACGCGCAGGCAGATCTATCTCGGGCTTACGGTCGCCTCCTACCTTTACTTCCTGGGCGATGCGGCGGTCAACTACCGCTACGACGCCTCCCCCGTAAAGAAAGCCACGACACTGGCCACGATCTTCCCCGGTGCCGGACAAGTCTATAACAAAAGTTACTGGAAACTGCCTTTCGTCGTAGGCGGACTGGCAACCACGATCTATACCATCGACTGGAACAATCGCGGCTACAAGCGTTTCAAGAAAGCCTACTCCGATCGTAGCGCCTACGACAAAGCCCTGGAAGAGCACCAGAAAGACCCGGAGCACCATCCCGACCCGCCTGTAGCCAAGGGCGAATTCGGTACTAAGTACTCAGCGGAATTTCTCAAAAACCTCAAGGACAATTACCGCCGCAACCGCGACTTATGTATCATCATCACTGCCGGACTTTACGTGCTGCAAATCATCGACGCCCATGTGGACGCTCATCTGAAAAGTTACGACATTTCGGACGATTTAAGCGTAGAGTTCACGCCGGCGGTGAATTACGTCTATTCCCCGACCGTCGGCGGACACCGCCCGACTTTCGGATTCAACTTCAACCTGAATTTCTGATTCCATCATGAGAAAGATCCTCGCCTGCACCCTCTTTCTTTCGATCCTCCTCGGCTGCGCGACCGCAACCGCCCAGAGCCGCAAAGAGCGCCGTGCCAAGAGAAAAGCCAAGACCGAAAAGCAGGCTTCGAAATCGACCCATACTCCCGTTTCGGTCAAACCGGAGAAAACAGTGACAGAAAAAACGACCGTACAGCAAACGGAGCCTTACTGTCCGGAACTGAATCGCAATCTCACCCCGGCCCAGATCGACTCGCTCGTGGCTCTCTGGCGGGAAAAGCAGACTCTGCAATCCTACGATACGTTTTTCAACGACTACATCGACATCGACAGCCTCGCTTCCTCGAGTGACACGACCCCCGATTCAGTCTATGCCAACCGCCTGCGGGCACTCGTATCACCGGTGCAACTCCCCTTCAATCCGATCGTCAAAAACTACATCCGCCGTTACGTCGATACCCGTTACGGGACAATCAACCGGGTGTTGAGCCTCTCACGCTACTATTTCCCGCTGATCGAGGAAGAGCTCATCAAGGCCGACCTGCCCGTCGAGCTGCGTGCCCTGCCGATCATCGAATCGGCTCTCTCGACCACGACCACCTCTCCGATGGGTGCTGTCGGACTGTGGCAATTCATGCCCGCGACAGGCAAAAGTTACGGACTGGAGATCAATTCGTTCGTCGATGAACGTCGGGACCCGGTGCAAGCGACCCGCGCCGCCTGCCGTTATCTGAAGGACCTTTACAGCATCTACCACGACTGGACACTCGCCATCGCCGCCTACAACTGCGGCCCGGGCAACGTAAACAAAGCCCTGGCCCGCGCCGGCGGAGGGACGACCTTCTGGGACATCTACGAATACCTGCCCCGCGAAACTCGCGGGTATGTACCGGCCTTCGTCGGAGCCTCCTATGCCTATGCCTACCACCAGCAGCACGGTATCCAGAGCGAAAACCCGCCCATGCCGCTGGCGACCGATACGATCCGCGTCACCCGCCTGCTCCACCTGGGACAAGTAGCCTCGACACTCGACATTCCCATCGAAACTTTGCGGACACTCAATCCGCAATACAAAATGGACATCATCCCGGCTACGATCAAAAGCTACACGCTGGTACTCCCCCAGCACTACCTCTGCCAGTACATCGCCAGCGAAGAGGAGATTCACCGGAAGGACTCCACCTATCTGAAAGAGTACATCAATCCGGCCAACATCGAAAAGAAGAAACTCGCGGACGCCACCCCCGCATACACCACCTACACGGTCAAGCGAGGCGATACGCTGGGTGCGATCGCCCGCCGTTACAGAACCACTACGGCACAAATCATGAAGCTGAACAAGCTGAAAAACGCCAACAAGCTGCGGGAAGGCCAACGGCTCAGGATCCCGATCCGCCGATAATCTTCGTCCGATGAACACATCGACCGATACCATCGTCGCTCCCGCCACCGCTTCGGGCGGAGCCATCGCCGTCATCCGATTGAGCGGTCCCGAAGCCATCGCCTGCTGCGACCGCATCTTTCGGGGGCGCAAACCGCTGGCCGAAGCCGCCGGGCACACCCTGCACTACGGCGAAGTCATAGACGGGGACAGAACGATCGACGACGTAGTCGCGGCCATCTATCGTGCACCGCACTCCTACACGGGCGAAGATGCCGTCGAGCTATCGTGTCACGGATCGCCCTACATCGTCTCCGAAATCATCGCACTCCTGCTTCGCTCCGGCGCTCGTATGGCGCAACCGGGCGAATTTACCATTCGGGCCTTCCTCGCAGGCCGGATGGACCTCGCGCAGGCCGAAGCCGTCGCCGATCTGATCGCCTCCGATTCCCGGGCTTCGCACGCCATGGCCTCGACCCAGATGCGGGGCGGATATTCGGCGGCACTGGGTGCGTTGCGCGACGAACTGCTGCAACTGGCCTCGCTCCTCGAACTCGAACTCGACTTTTCGGAAGAAGACGTTCAATTCGCCGACCGTGCACGCCTGCGGGAGATGATGCACCGCATCGAAAGCGAAATCACCCGCCTGACGGACTCGTTCAGACTCGGCAACGCCATCAAAAAAGGGGTGGCCGTCGCTATTGTCGGAGAACCCAATGTCGGCAAAAGCACCCTTCTGAACCGTCTGCTGGGCGAAGAGCGGGCCCTGGTATCCGACATCGCAGGCACCACACGCGACACGATCGAAGAGACGCTCAATATCGACGGCGTTCTGTTCCGCTTCATCGACACCGCCGGGCTGCACGATACCGCCGACCGCCTAGAACAGATGGGCATCGACCGCACGCAGGAGATGATCCGCCGCGCACAAATCGTACTTCAGGTCGTCGATGCGACCTGCCCGATACCTCCCGCCATACAGATTACGTCCGAACAGACTCGCTTGCTCATCGTCAATAAATGCGACAGCCCGGATGCACGTATCACCGAATCGAAGGTATCCTCCGGCTGCGGGGTCGAATACGGAGTATCGTCGGCAAACCCCGACATTCTTTTCATCTCGGCAAAAACCGGCGAAGGAATCGAACGGCTCCTTGCCAGACTCCGCGCGACTTTCGACACCGGAAGCATCTACGACGGTGATCCCGTCATCTCGAACAGCCGCCATCTGGACGCCCTGCGCCAAGCCCTCGACGCCCTGCACCGAGCCCTCACGGCCCTCGATGACGATCGTCCGGCCGACCTCTTAAGCGAAGACATCCGCCAGGTCATCCACCACCTGGGCACCATCACAGGCGAAATCACCAACGACGATATTCTCATCCAAATATTCTCGAAATTCTGCATCGGAAAATAGGTCGTCATTTTTCCAATTAACCAAAACGCCATTTCGCCAGCACATCATCGGCATATAAACAGCAATAACAAAGCTATTTACAGTTTTATCTGCCAAACAAAATTTTCTCATCTCTTTGCTGTACGGATGCAAATAATTTGTTACTTTTGTGTTACTATTCTGTTACTCGGCCAAAATGAGTAACAGAAGTAACAAAAATCATTCAACGCAAAAGGATATGGCGGAGATCAAAGAACCGATCCGGATCAGGCGCAAGAAGCTGACGAACGGGAACGTCAGCCTCTACCTCGACATCTACCTGAACGGAAAGCGGGAATACGAATTTCTGAAACTGTACCTCATTCCCGAAAAGACAAAAGCCGACAGGGAGGCGAACCGGCAAACCCTCCAACTCGCCAACTCGATCAAGGCACGGCGCATCGTCGAGGTGCAGAACGGCGAGCATGGCTTCAAGTCGGCATACGCCTCCGACACCCTCTTCTTCGACTACTACCGTGCGATGTGCGCCCGGCGGCTCGGAGCGGAGAGTACCGGAAATTGGGGGAATTGGAAATCATGCCTGAAACACCTCCAAAAATACGAGCCGAACGAGCGGATCAGGTTCTCGCAGATCACGCAGGAATGGGTGCAGGGATTTCGGGACTATTTAGAGAAAGATGCGTGCGCGTGGAGCTGCGACGAGCGGGATCGCATCAAGGATCATCCGCTGTCTCGCAATTCACGGGTCAGCTACTTCAATAAACTGCGGGCCTGCCTGAATCAAGCATACGAGGATCGCATCATACCTATCAACCCCATGAGGGGCGTCGAGGGTTTCAAGGCCGAAGAGGGAACACGCATGTACCTGACCATCGAAGAGGTGCAGCGGCTCGCTCAAACAGAATGCGAATATCCGGCCATCAAGCGGGCGTTCCTGTTCTCCTGCGACGGGACTGCGCCGCTCCGACGTGATCCGTCTGACATGGGGCGATGTGCATCAGCAGGGAGAGTTCACTCGGATTATCTTCAAACAGAAGAAGACCAGCGGACAGGAATATCTCGACATCCCGCCGCAGGCCGCCGAACTCATGGGCGAGCGCGGCAAGGACGCCGAGCATATCTTCCCCAACATCCACTCTCCGAGTTGCACCAACGAAACGATCAAAAGGTGGGTATTGCGGGCCGGAATCCATAAGGATATAACCTTCCATTGCGGCCGCCACACGTTCGCGGTGATGATGCTCGACCTCGGAACCGATATTTATACGGTCAGCAAGCTACTCGGACATCGGGAGCTATCGACCACGCAGATTTACGCAAAGGTGCTCGACAAGAACAAGCAGGCAGCGGTCGCCAAGATACCCGACATATTCTAACGAAGAAAGGCATCGGTTTCGATGCCTTTTTCTATTGCTGGAACATCATGCCCCGTCCGGTCAGGAGCCATGTCGCGGATATGCCGCAATCCCGAACCAGCGGAACGAGCCATCCGACCTCGAAATAGCCACGATTGCGGTCTTTACGCTGCGTATAGAAATGAGGCGGAGCTATCGAATTATCCCGGCAATATTCGGCGATACTCTTTATCAGCCGATTCTGTACGGCAATGTCGAACGCCGTGAAAAACCGCTCCATAATAGCCAACGTATTGTCGCTGTAAACCCGTCTGCGGCTCATTTCTTCTTCCCCTTGATTAGCGTCTTTTCCTCCGATTTAAGCCGTCGTTCGACTTTCTTCACATCTTCGCCCGCAGGGAGCTGTTCGGGGACGATACCCCGGCTCAAAAGCATATTGCGGACGGCGACGTTGTTATCGACATGCTCCTTTTCTATCGCCATCTGTCCGTGCAAATTCTTCTGCTCGGCATTTACAGAGGTCATTTCGGCGGCAAAATCTTTCGCTTTGATACCGATCGTCGGCAGAAAGTCGGCCAGCGGACGGGAATCGGGTGCACCGAGTTTGCGCTTTACCAATGCTGTATCAAGATGGAACAAAGCCCTATCCCCTTTCGACCGGATAATCGCAAAACCCCGGCTATCGACGCCGCGCTCATACAGGACGCCTGACAGTCGTTTTTCGGTTTCTGCCAGCTTCGCGCGAGCCTGCACCCGTTCGTAATCGAGGATTCTCTGCTGCACCAACTCCGCTCTACGGGTCTGCACAGCGAAATAGTTTTGTGCAAATGCGATCTGCGGCTTGCGGGGATCGCCGTTCTGCGCAATCAGGTAGCAGGCATAGCGGGTCAGCATATAATCATCAATCTCGCGCTGCGCACCTTTGGCAAGTTCGATCATTTTCCCGACGCGGGGAAAATGATCCTCGACATGCTCTCCTGCGTTTACACACGCATCCCGCGCCTTTTCGATTACATTGTAGAATTTTTCCCACTTCGAATAGCCGAGAAGCCCGCAAAGTTCTCGCGCACTCCAACATTCGATCCCCTCATACTCATTGGCGATAGATTCGAACTGCTCGAACAACTCCTTTATCTCTTCTGTTTTCATATATCCGACCTCTATTTATTATTCTTTTCTATAATCCCGATGAGCCGATCCATCTGCTCGTCCTTTTTTTCGAGCAGGGCGATGAATTTCTCCGACAGCGCATTGATCTGATTCGAATCACCCGATACCGCGATACCGTGATCCGTCGCTACCGTATTCCCGCTACCCTCATAGAAATAACAAACACTTTTGTTGGTAACACGGGCAATATCCTCGATCAACCCACTTTTGACATCCTCGGATTTCAGGGCACTATGCAGACGTTGATCCCCATTATGTCCGAGCATCCGCGCAACATCCGCAATTGTGATGCCCTCCGAGCGAAGTATGTCCTTTATCTTCTGTCCTGTCATATATGTTTGTATATCACAATGTTATTCTTATTCAAACGCAAATCCCAATCTATGCCAAATATTTTTCTTTGCAGAAAACAAAGAAATATGTTGGTTATCCAAACAAAAGTATTTATCTTTGCCCTTGCAATACGGGAAGATATTGACGCATCAATAAAATCCGTCGGGTGCAAATATATAAAAATAGTACCTAACAAGTGAATAATTATCGACGAAATATGAGCAGAACAGAGAAAAAATCATTTTTCGACCTCTATGCGGAGCAGAAAAAGAAGCCGACGCCCGCGCAGAATTTCATCGCCGAGATCGCTGCGCTCACGCATCGTTCCGAGAATACGGTCAAGATGTGGCTCTGCGGTCGGCAAGTCCCCGACGAGCTGACGCAGAGTATCATAGCCCGTCGCTACAACCTGAATATAAACGGCCTCTTCCCAAAATCGGAGGTGCAATCCAATGAAATATGAAAGCTCTGTTGAATTGGCGATACTACGTTCTGATGGTCGTCGGTATGATCGCCGTTATCGGGACATTCTCCGTCCCCATAGACGACCAGCCGTTCGAGCATGGCTGCTCGCCCTGATAATCCCGAAGATCATCGGATTCGGGGCTTGGTATATCATCTTTCGGATGTGCGACTATTGGGACGCTCGCGGGCTGATTCCCGAAATGTCGAAAACGATGCAGGAGGAGGACGACACATGGGAGTAGAGGAAAGATTGGAACGTATCGAGCGGCTTCTACTTCTCGGTTCGAAAGAGGTGCTCAATACCTCGGAGATCGCCCTGTTGCTCGGCATATCCGAAAGCCGCGTGCGGCATTTGACGAGTGCAAAGAAGATTCCGCACTACAAGCAGGGCAACAAAATCTATTTCAGGAAAAAGGAGATCGAAGCATGGCAGCTTCAATCCCGCGTCCCGACCGACGATGAAATCCGCAGCAGGGGCACGACCTACGCCGTAACGCATAAATAGCAGAGATATGAACGACAACCCTAATATTCAGGAATCCGAAAGCCAATGCAAGCGCATACTCGCCTACTTGCTGAACGGCAGCCGGATCACGAGTCTCGAAGCATTGCGGCTCTTCGGGTGCATGAGACTCGCATCGCGCATCAGCGACCTGCGGAAAAGCCATCCCGAAATCAAGTTCAAAGCAACGAGGGTTGAGACGACGACGGGGAAAAGGGTCGCTCAATATTACATCGAGAGTATTCAGTAAACATTCAATTCAACGCAAATGAAAACGGTAATTATCAAAGAAATCCGGCTCCTCAATTTCAAGGGGCTGCGCGATCTGACGGTCGAGTTCGACCCTGCGCTCACGGAGATTTACGGGCGCAACGGCATCGGCAAAACTTCGATCTTCGACGGGTTCACATGGCTCCTGTTCGGCAAGAACAGCGAGGACAGAAAACAGTTCGGCATCAAGACCTACGACGAGGCCGGAAACATCATCCCGAAACTCCCGCACGAGGTATCGGCCGTCCTGCTGGTCGATGGCGAGGTCGTAACCCTCTGCCGTCGGTTCAATGAAAAATGGACGAAGAAACGCGGCTCGGCGGTCGAGGAGTTCGTCGGACATGAAGAGGAACGCCTCTACAACAACGTACCCTGCTCGGTCAAGGAGTGGAACGAGAAGATCGCCGCCATCTGTCCCGAACAGGTATTCAAGTTCATCACCAATCCCCTCTACTTCACATCGCAGTCGGTAGATACGCAGCGGTCGATGCTCTTCCGTATGGCCGGAGGTATCACCGACGAGGAGATAGCCGCCGGAAATGCCGATTTTGCGGCCCTCCTTGCCTCGCTCACGGGTAAGACGATGGAGGAATACAAGAAAGAGATCGCCGCGAAAAAACGCCGTCTGAAAACCGAAATCGAGGCCATCCCCGAACGTATCGACGAACGCCGCCGCGATGTGCCGGAGGCGGAGGATTGGGCGGCCCTCGAAGAAGAACTCCGCCAAAAACAAGAGGCACTCGCAAAGGTCGAGGAACAGATTAACGACGCATCGAAAGCCTATGCCGCCGCGAATGAGGAACGGCTTGCAACGGTGCGCAAAATCAGCGACCTGAAAAACGAACGGCTGGCCCTCGAACTCAAAATCAAGGACGAAGTACAGGCCCTCTACCGTTCCGACAAGGCCAAGCAGCGGGCCGCTGCCGAGGATTTGGAGCGGGCGAAGCGCGACAAAGCCGCCGCCGAGCGCGACCTCGCCAATGCCCGCCGAGAGGTAGAGGTATGCACCGATCGCCGCGCCGAGCTTATCAAGCAATGGCAATCAATCAATGCCCGCAAGCTCGTATTCGATGAGAACGAGTTTATTTGCCCGACCTGCAAGCGCCGTTTCGAGATCGAGGAGATCGAGAGCCGCCAGCAGGAGATTACCGAGAACTTCAATCGCCGGAATGCCGCCGACCTCGAAGAGAACAATCGTCGCGGCAAGGAGAACAAACTCCGCATGGAGGAGGTGAATCAATATATCAGCGAAATCGAGGAAAAGATCGCCGAGCAGGTATCTATCATCTCCGAAATCGAAATGAGCGGCATCCTCACGGCAAAACTCATCGAACCCGACGCCACCCCGACCATCGCGGCCAACACCGAGTATATAGCACTCGGAGAACAGATCGCAGAACTCGAAAAGGAAGTTTCGCAGCCCATAGCCGCCACAGAGGATGATTTTTTACGCGAGGGCCGCGATTCTCTTACCGTCGGAATCGACGCGCTCAAATCGCGGCTGATGAAGCGCGAGCAGATCGAGAAGAATAACCAGCGCATCGCCGAACTCGAAAAGTCTCTCCGGATGCAGTCGGAAGAACTCGCGCAGTTGGAGGGTATCGAGTTCACGATGGCAGCTTTCTCGAAAGCCCGCACGGAGGCCATCGAAAGCAAGATCAACGGGCTGTTCGACTTCGTGAAGTTCCGCCTCTTCGAGACACAGATCAACGGAGGTGAAGTGGAAACGTGCGAAGCAATGGTGAACGGCGTGCCGTTCTCCGATGCCAATACCGCAGGGCAATTCAACGCGGGTATCGACATCATCAACGCGATATGCCGTTTCGAGGGCATTTCCGCCCCGATTTTCGCCGATGGTTCGGAAAGCGTCAATACCCTGCATCCGACACAATCGCAGGTTATCCGCCTGTTCGTATCGCTCGACGACAAGCTCGTCATCAAGCACAACGGAAATCCGGCTCAACCGAAGAGCCTTTTCGACTAATAATCATTCACTTAAAATTCAACGCAATTATGAAAACCGAAGAACAGAAAAGCGCATTTATCCTCCGCGTGGAGGAGATGGTAAAAGAGATCGAAACGCTGATGCAGGAGGGGGGGGGCAATGAGAGGTCTTGCATCCTCCTCGTAAACGAGAAGCCGCAAGACAGCGACATGACGGACCAATGTATAGCGATCATGGGAAGCGGCAAAAGGCTAATCGAAAGCATGGCCGCATTCATCGAACGGCCCGACATGGCAGAAGTCGTGTCTCTCAGTGCAAAACTCGCCGCTCTTAAAAAACTCGCAGAAAATTAACATTCAAAATCAACCTTACAATGAATCAAGCAATCGCAAAGCAGGATCGCCCCGTCGATCTGCTCAAAGCAACAATCAATGCTCCGTCAATACAGGAGCAGTTCAAGAACGCCCTCGGCGAGCACAAGGATACGTTCGTCGCATCGCTCATCGACCTCTATACGGGCGACAAATCCTTGCAGACCTGCAAGCCCTCGGCAATCATCATCGAAGCACTCCGCGCGGCAACCCTCCGCCTACCTCTGAACAAGGCCCTCGGTTTCGCCTACATCGTGGTTTACAACAACTCGGTAAAAGTAACCAACGAGCAGACCGGACGCGAGGAATGGATCAAAGTTCCGACGCCGACGTTCATCCCCGGCTACAAGGGCTATATCCAGCTCGCCATGCGAACGGGGCAGTACCGGACGATCAATGCCGATGTAGTCTATGAGGGCGAAGTCCGCAAGGTGAACAAGCTCACGGGAGAGATCGCTTTCGACGGCGAAAAGACCTCCGACAAGATCATCGGCTACTTCTGCTATTTCGAGCTGCTCAACGGCTTTTCCAAGACGCTCTATGTAACCGTCGAGGATATGGCCGCCTACGCCAAGCGGTATTCTCCCTCCGTGAAGAAAGAGACGACCGTCGCGCAGCTCATCGCCAAAGCCAACGACGGCATCATCGGCAAGAAAGTCGGATGGGAGGGCAACTTCAACGACATGGCTCTGAAAACGGTGATTCGCCGCCTGCTGTCGAAATACGGCTATCTCTCCGTCGAGATGCAGAACGCGATGGCTCACGATGTCGAGGATGAGGCCATGTCGAACCGCAACGACACGCTCGATAATGCCGCAGCGCAGACGGTCGATCTCTCGGCAACGGAATACGAAGAGGTCGATACGACAACCGGAGAGGTCAAGACGGCAGAACCGGAGCAGGCCGCGCCCGCTCCTGCACCTGAATACTGATCTGACGGCACGGGAGTATGATCTTGAAATGTTTGGGGAGTTCATCACGGGGCAACTGCTACATCCTCGAAGCGGCCGATGAAACTTTGATCGTCGAGGCGGGAATACCGATGCGCGACATCAAAAAGGGTCTCGGCTGGCAGCTCGGCAAGGTGGTAGGATGCCTCGTATCTCACCGACACGAAGATCATGCAAGGTCGTTGAGCGACTTTCTCGCCTGCGGCATTCGTGTACTGGCCCTCGCCGATGTATTCGACGCTGCCAATCCGAGAAATCGCGTATTCTGCAAAGAAATCGAACCGATGCACGGCTACAAAGTGGGAGGCTTCAAGGTCTTCGTACTGCCAGTCGTCCACGATGTGCCGTGCGTCGGGTTCGTCATCGAGCATCAGGAAATGGGGCGCCTGCTCTTTATCACCGATACGATGATGTTCGAGTACCGGCTTGCCGACCTGAATCACGTAATGATCGAGGCGAACTACTCCGATGCGATCTTACAGCAGAATATCGACCGAGGGTTTATGTCTCCCGCCATGCGGGGGCGGCTGCTGGGTTCGCACATGGAATTGCAGACGACGAAAGAGATTTTGCGGACGACCGATCTATCGGCGGCAAATGAGGTGATTTTACTGCATCTCTCCGACGGCAATAGCAATGCCAAAGGATTCGCCGAAGAAGTGCGGCAAATCGCCGGAAAACCGGCATATATCGCCCGTGCAGGATTGGAGGTCAATCTCGATAAAATGCCCTACTGATATGCGACCCGTGCCGAACGATATAGTTTCAACGCTGATCCGCTACCTGCCGCAGATACTCGAAAACGTGCAGATAGACAGCGGAAATACGCGGCTCATCAATGCCGTAAGACTGACAAAAAGGATTATTCCACGATTAAAGAAAATTGAGAATGAAAAAAATACCAAACCCTAACGGAAACAAATTCGTCTTGCCAAAGGGATATACTGACCTCGGATGGCAACTCGATTTTAATGCTTCCGAACTAAAAAAATGTAGGGAAGCCGGGCATATCCGGCGGAAGTTCGATAATTCCAAATACCTGTATCGGTGTAACGATGTGGTATATATCTGCGATCAATGCAAGAATGTACACCATGTCGATATGAGTGATTAAAAAATCGAATGCAATGCTGATAGTAAAGCAGGACAAGACCCGCAAGGAGGAAGAGGGACAGATATTCGTCGAACTCACGATTTACCGTGATGTCAGGAATATCGCAGACTGCAACCGCCTCGGATATTGGTGCGACAAAGCGCATCTGTCGCACTTCATCATGGAATGCGCGAAATGTTTTACGCAAGACGAATTAAAAAACATACTGAAAATGAACGGAAACAATATTTACATCGAGAAAAACAACCTGCTCGATGCCTACAAGAAAGGCAATGCCGACAACAAGAAGATGCTCGAAAATCTCTTCGGCAAGGAGATGTTCCGCCCGAAAAACATCATGGAGCGCATCAAGACCTTCGATGACGCATTCAAGGAACTCGGCGAGAACCATCCGATCGTAAAAAGAATACCACAAACGGCATCTGTTCCTCGAAGACGATTCGGATATTAGCTCCGATCTCGTAGCCTACCTCAAACTCCGCATCATTACTGCCGCTCTCAACGAGGGTTGGACACCGCAGTTCACCGAGGACGAATACCGCTACTTCCCGTGGTTTTGGCTCTACACCAAGGAGGAGATCGCCAAGATGGACAAGGAGGAGCGCAAGAAAGTTGTCCTGTTCAGCGGTTCTGCGTATTACGGCTCGAATGCCGGTTTTGCGTATGCGTATTCGAATCACGCGCCCTCGAGTACGTATGCGCATATCGGGTCTCGCCTTTGCTTCAAATCGTCCGCGCTGGCAGAATACGCCGGAAAACAATTCGCTGAAATCTACTTTGCTTTCATGGGGAAATAGGTGATGGGCGGATGGATAAAAATATATCAATCTATTCGGGAGCATTGGATTTGGGAACGGCCTCGCTATTTGAAGTGGTGGCTCGACCTGCTGATGCTCGCCGAATGGAAAGATAGCAAACGCCTTGTTAAGTCAGTCCTCGTAACCATCAAACGGGGGCAACTGATCGCATCCGTCCACTATCTCCAAGAGAGGTGGATATACAAGGACGATGACGGCGTGAAACGTAAGCCATCCGAGCATACCATCCTCAAATTTCTATCTCTCCTCGAAGCAGATCAGATGATAAGCCGCTCGAAACACCCTGTTACCCGTGCAACGATGATTTCGATAGTTAATTACGATGATTACCAGCAGAATATCACGGCGGGGTGCAACGGGGAGAGCAACGACCCCTGCAACGACCCCCTGCAACGACCCCTGCACAGAATATAAGAATAATAAGAATATAAAAAGACAATAGAGAGGGGAAAAGTGGAAAAAGCGAAAAACGCTTTTCCCCGCCCTCTATCGAAGAGGTCGATTCTTATATCCGGGAAAAGGGCTATACGGTGGATGCCGAGCGATTCGTGAACTTCTACGAGAGCAAAGGATGGTATGTCGGCAAAAACAAGATGAAAAACTGGCGCGCGGCGGTGGCAACGTGGCAAAAAGAAGACAACAAACGAAATGGGATCAATCAACAAAGATCATGTGATAAACGTCGAGGGACTGAGGCGACAGCTACTCGCCCGGAAGACTACGAGGGGAAATTTTAAGTGGTCGGTGAGTTTGAAGCAGGCGGCGGATATTCTGCTGGCAGCATATCAGGCGGAGGTCGAATATCGCCACCGCAAATTCATCGAAGACGAGGCGACCAAAACCAATATCGAACGGCTGGCCGCATTCCTGATCCGCAACGATGCCAAATTCGGGGTAATGCTCTGCGGCGTACCCGGCAATGGCAAAACGACCCTCCTGTATGCCTTTCAGTCGGCGGTAAATTGGCTCAACGACATAGGGCATTTCGAGGGCAAACGGGCCGGCATTCGGATCGTCGATGCAAAAGAGGTGGTTATGTTAGCAAAGAATTTCGAGGCATTCCGCACCCTGCTCAATATGCCGATGATCGCCATTGAAGACATGGGGCGCGAACCGATAGAGGTTCTCGACTATGGGAACGTTCTCAATCCGGTTGTCGATCTGCTCGAATACCGCTACAATTTGCAGCTCTTTACATTCATCACGACCAACCTCACGAAATCGCAAATCCGCGAGAAATACGGCAACCGCATCGCCGACCGATTCAACGAGATGCTCGAAGTCATCATTTTCAAGAATGAGACCTATCGGGATAAATGAAATTAAGGCGATTTGCCGCGAGTTTCGGCAAAGACGACAAGATAGTCGGATAATCCGAAATAATGCGGCATATCGCAGAAAACAGCGCAAAAACTTAAAAATTCAATGTAACAATGACAACGGGAAAACGGAATCCGCGAAGTCGGATTTACAAAATCAAAACAAAATTCGTGTTCGAGGGGATTTTCGAGGTTAAAGCCAGCTCGCGCCAAATGGCTAAACAGATCGTAAAAACGGATGTGGGCTGAATATGGGACAAATCCATACCTGCGAGGCTGATGTCGTGGATTGGGAGTTCGATTGCAAGCCCGAAAAGATTGTGAAATAAATTACATCAATAAAACGAAAATTATGCCTAATCATATCAAAAATAAGCTGCTCATTATCGGATCAGAAGCCGATGTGAATGCCGTAATAGAAAACTGCAAATCCATAGAGGACGGTAAAGAGGTCGCTATGGACTTCAACAAAATTATCCCCATGCCCGAAAGTCTCGATATTGAATCGTCCAGTTGGCTGGAAGAGGGGATGAAATATCTGCTTGAAAGATGCAAACCGAGCTTCATAGCAGACCACGATTTCATCGCCAAGTTCGAGGCATATCCCGAAGGCAGACAACAAAAGAGTATCGAACTCGGACGCAAAGGTCTCTCGAATATTGCCCAATTCAACACGCCGACATGGTATGAATGGAGCCATAAATACTGGGGGACAAAATGGAATGCGTATAATACCAACCGAGAGGGTGATACAATCACATTCGATACTGCATGGAATGGTGTTCCCTCTCTCATGGTGGCTCTTTCCGCAAAGTTCCCCAAAGTGGAGCTCATATACTCTTATGCCGACGAAGATACGGGGTACAACTGCGGTAGAATCAAAATAACCGAGGGGCAAATCGTCACCGAGGATTACCCGGATGGAGGTTCAAATGAAGCTTACGAACTGGCCTTTGAACTTCGGCCCGAATGCAGTCAATACTACGAATTTGTGGACGGCAAATATCGCTATAAAGAGGAGGGTGGAGAATGATTCACATAGGAGCTATCAGGAAAATATTTCGCGGCTGGCGCATCCTCATCTGCGCATGGGTGGACGACAATAGCCCGCTGAAATCGCAGTTTTTCATGCTCTTTCGCGGCGACAACGGGAAAGAGTACATCAAGATCGGAAAGGGGTACGACCCCAAGACAGACACCTATCCCAGAATGGCGGTTACGAAATGGTCGATCATCAGATATGTCGGGGAACGTGGATGGGAAAAGTCCTTTGTGTGGTTCGGCCTCGGTAAATTCATGGACGGCAGGGATATGTAATATCAAAAATTCAACGCAACGCACTATGAAAAAATATCAATTCAACGAACAGGAGCTTTTATCCTTGTTCTATGATAAGGAAAACGATATGCGGCCGGATATGACCGCCCCGTACCTCAAAAACGGGTATGTATGCGCTACCGAAGCTCATATATTGATCCGAATCAAAGCGGAAACGCTGAACGGGGAATACAATGAAATCGGGAGCTTAAACATAGACTTTCCGACTGATAATTGCAATTTCATTATCGGCCTGCGAGACCTCAAAACTGCGATTGCAAGTATTCCCCAAATCGAGGAAGAGGAAAAGGTCGGCAAGGATATAGAGTGCGAAGAATGCGACGGAGAGGGCGAAGTCGAATGGGAATATCACGATAGCGATGGGCATTACCATTATGAATATCACGATTGTCCCAAATGTCAAGGCGATGGATATATCTCGCGTGTGAAATACAAAAAGACAGGGCGTATGATCCCCGATGGGGATTGCCCGATCCGAATCAGACGTGTCGTCATCAAAGCCGAGTTCCTCGAAATATTGAGGAAAGCGATGGAAATCATCGGAGTAGATGAAGTCCGATGCGTTCATCAATCCTCTGCTCAACCTTGTATCTTCCGGGTCGATGACAATATCGAAATTATCATTATGCCTTGTTTGGCAGAGGCCGATTATCGTATTGAGGGGAGGAACGCCGAATGAAACTGCTATACATCGACTTATTCTGCGGAGCAGGCGGAACCTCTACCGGCGTTGAGAATGCCCGCTATGAGGGACGGCAATGTGCAAAGGTCATCGGGTGCGTAAACCATGATGCAAATGCGATTGCCTCCCATGCGGCCAACCACCCCGACGCGCTGCACTTCACGGAGGATATTCGGACGCTGGAACTCTCCCCGCTGACGGCTCATATTGCCGAAATGCGGCAGCAATATCCCGATGCGTTCGTCGTCCTATGGGCCAGCCTCGAATGTACGAATTTCAGCAAGGCCAAAGGCGGGCAGCCCCGTGACGCCGACAGCCGGACGCTGGCCGAGCATCTCTTCCGATACATTGAGGCTATCAACCCCGACTACATTCAGATCGAGAACGTCGAGGAGTTCATGTCATGGGGCGACCTCGACGAGAACGGCAAGCCAATCAGTAAGGATGCGGGACGGCTGTACCAGCAATGGGTGTCGAATGTCTGCGGCTACGGCTATCGGTTTGCATACCGCATACTCAACTCGGCCGATTACGGGGCATACACCACCCGCCGCCGATTCTTCGGAATCTTCGCCAAAGGGAGCCTCCCGATTGTGTTTCCCGAACCGACGCACAGCAAAGACGGGGCTACGGGATTATTCGGTCGGATGCAACGCTGGAAACCCGTGCGGGAGGTGCTGGATTTCTCGGATGAGGGAGAGAAAGCATCTTCGGACGCAAAAAACCGCTCGTCGATGCGACGCTGGAACGAATCTATGCGGGACTGATAAAATTCGTAGCCGGAGGCAAAGAGGCGTTTTTGGTGAAATGGAACTCGATGAGCCAAACGGGAAAATACCACGCGCCGAGCGTTGATGAACCTTGCCCGACCGTCGCAACGCAAAATCGGCTCGGCATCGCGCAGGTCAATTTCCTCTCCAAGCATTACGGCGGCAATCCGGCAGGCAAATGCGTATCGGTCGAGGAGCCTGCGGGGACGATAACGACATGGGATCATCACTCGTTCATCATGGCATATTACGGGAATGGACATAACCACTCCATCGACGCACCCGCGCCGACGCTGACCACAAGGGATAGGCTCGCGTTCGTGGATATGCAGTACGGGAACGGAACGCCCTGCGGCATCGAAAGCCCTGCACCGACGGTTACAACCAATCCGAAACACCAGCTCGTAACCTGCCGAATGGAGCAGCAAGAAAGCACAACCACAATAACCTCTGACGACAGTCCGGCGATGGCAAAAATCAAGCGATTCATGGCGTTGTACCGCATCATTGATATTAAGATGCGGATGCTCCGCATTCCCGAATTGAAGCGGATCATGGGCTTCCCCTCCGATTACGTTCTCGTCGGGACGCAGGCCGATCAAAAGAAATTCATCGGCAACGCCGTCGAGGTCAATATGGCGAGAGTTCTCTGCGAGGCCCTTTGCGCCCGATTGATTGAGGGCGATTTGCGTCCGATACAAATAGCAGCATAATACTATGGCAAAGAGAATTATAACCGCAATCCTTAATCACGACATGGATTTCCTGATTCATTTTCAGAGAAACGTGATTAAAAACTGCTCCGTAGAGGGGATTGATCCTCGTATGCTTTCGGCAATGCGGGATATTCTACACATCCTCGAAGCGGTAAAAGAAATCGGAATTTTAACAGAACTACCCAACAAAGAAAGCTAATAACCATGATTGAACCTCAAATCTTATACGGCGTTACATGCGACCGTTGCGGGGAGACCCTCATCAATAGCAATGACAATAGTGCTTGGTATGACCGCAGCACAGCGGAAGAAGAAGCATCCGAGGAGGATTGGCACTCGGTAAGCAGTCATCATTATTGCCCGAACTGCTATCGGGAAGATGACGACGGTAATCGAACTATTAAAGCACCATTTCCCTACTATGTGCAGAAAATCAACCGATTCATGAATCGTATAGCGAAATCCTACCCATGCCGCATTGTCGAGGAAGACGATCATTTCGCTCTTCATGGAAACACACAGGATGGCAAGCAGCTCGCTCCATGCGACGAAGAATGGGTACGATCCTACGCCGCCGACAAACTCCTCGGTATTCAGATGATCGACAAAGGATGCGCGAATGCCGAATATATCATCCGATTACGCAAAGAATAGAACCATGAAAATCAACAGACAAATAAACGAATGTCATTGCTACAACTGCCGAAAATACGAAGAATGCCAAACCAAAGGCGTATTCGACGATGATCCGGGCTTCGACTTCTGCGTGAACTATGAGGATGTGAGCTATCCCGATGACGATAACGATGAAAACGATTGAGCCATGAAAAGCGAAAAAGCAAAGGAATACATTACACATGCCACGTGTACGGCACAAGAGTATGCTGAAAGATTCGGAGGGCGCGAGTTGGTCGTGTCAAGATGGGATGTGTCTACTGCTATCGGACTTGCCGAGCAGGAGGCCGAGGAGCGGATGCGGGCGAAAGCACATAAGATTATCAAGGAAATGATGGAAGGCGTTTTTCAAGGCAATATGCCCCAAAATATAGCCGACGAATTTAGCCAAAAACTGAACGAAGAATGAAAAGTCAGAAAGCAATGGAATTTATAGGCGGGTGTATGGCTCATCTCACGGTAGAGATGACCGACCACGCCAAATGGCAGCTCCGGACGGCAATGACCCATGCGGTAGAACTCGCCGAGCGAGATGCCGAAGATCGAGTACGCAAGAAACTGACCCGTTGGCATGACCCGAAAGAGGAACCGCCAAGAAACAACGTATGCGTTCTCCTCAAAGTAGTCGATCAACTCGATAACAAGGCGATCTATTTAGGATCACGAGAGGGGGTCGAATATATGACAGACGGAGGGCTTGTATTCGGAACTGATTTCGATGATAAATCAATGCCGGACATGAACGTCAAGGTCATCGGCTGGCGGGAAATCATGTAGCGATATGGGAATGCGAGGGATACGGGGAAGAACCCCTACCAAACCGAAACACACCGAGGAGAGCATCCAGCAGGCGTTGTATTGGAATCATCCAATTCTGACAAAACCCGCTTTCGAGATGGTCGGCTTCATCTTCTATGCGTGGGAATCCGATTATTTGGCAATCTCCAAAGCCGGATACGTGTACGAGTGCGAGATCAAGATCAGCCACTCGGATTTCCTGAATGAGGCAATCCATAAGCAGAATAAGATGCGCATCTTACAAGGGTTATCCGCCTCGGATGGAACAATTGACGATCGACGACCGAACTACTTTTGGTATGTCTGTCCGGAAGGGATCATCTCCGAGGCTGAATGCCCGAAGTTCGCAGGGCTGATGTATATCACCGATTCGGGCACATTCCGCTGCATAAAGTCCGCTCCATGCCTCCACAAGGCCAAGTACGACACGCAGGCCGATTTGCTCCGGCGGGATATGCGGGATAAGTTCTACTATGCAATGTGGAATTGGATTCGCCGCTATTGGCGCAACATCGGCAAGGCGAAAGATATTGCCCCGCAGACCGCTGCCGCATACGAGCGGGCATTGGATAAGCAAGTCGAAGAGGTTGCCGACCTGAAATATCGGCTTTCTTCTCTGACGCAATGGCGCGACATTCAGGCCGACCCGAAATGGGGATTTGCCACCGATGACGCCATAGATGAGATATTTCGCAATCTGCCGCGTCTTGTCAGGGACAAACGGGATGGGAGCATCGAACTCATCGACTACGATAATGCCGCCGAATGGCGCGGCGATCTGGAACGCAAACCGAGCCACTATCAATGGCGTCCAATCAACGAATAAACAGGAATATGAAAGACATAGAATTATTCAACGATCATTTTCAGAACTTCAAGACCTACGGCATCCCCAAGGCGCAGCTTATCATCGCCGATGTGCCGTATAACCTCGGTGCGAATGCCTATGCCAGCAATCCGGCATGGTATGTCGATGGCGACAATAAGAACGGCGAGAGCGAGCTGGCGGGCAAGCAATTTTTCGATACCGACAAGGATTTCCGACCTGCCGAGTTCATGCACTTTTGTAGTCAGATGCTTCGTAAGGACAAGCCCTTGAAAGATGAGGAATCCGAGGGGGGAAGACGAAAAGGCGGTGCGGCCTGCATGATCCTGTTCTGTCCTTTCGAGCAGAAGCACTACTACATCGAACTGGGACAGCGGTACGGCCTGAAAAAGTATATCCCGCTCGTATTCCGCAAGGATTTTTCCGCGCAGGTACTCAAAGCCAACATGAAAGTCGTCGGCAACTGCGAATACGGCCTGATCCTATACCGCGACCGCCTGCCGAAGTTCAACAACGAGGGGCGGATGATCTTCAACTGCTTCGACTGGGTACGCGATACCGACACCCCGAAGATCCATCCCACGCAAAAACCCGTTCCCCTGCTGGAACGACTGATCGAAATATTCACCGATAAGGGGGACGTGGTGATCGACCCGTGCGCCGGAAGCGGGACAACCCTCCTTGCGGCGGCCAACATGGGGCGCAAGGCATACGGCTTCGAGATCAAAAAGGACTTCTGCGCCGATGCCAAGACAAAAGTATTGACGAGGGTTCAAAAATCGCTGTTTGTATGAAGAAAATACTTGATGCCTGTTGCGGCAGTCGGATGTGCTGGTTCGATAAAGAGAATCCCGATACGGTCTTCATGGACTGCCGCAACGAAGAGCATACCCTTTGCGACGGGCGCAAATTAGAGATCAGACCCGATGTCGTCGGGGACTTCCGCAAGATGCCGTTTCCCGATAATTCGTTCTATCTCGTCCTGTTCGATCCTCCGCATCTGAATAACCTCGGCGAATCGTCATGGCTGGCGAAAAAATACGGTCGCCTCCTCCCCTCATGGGAGGATGACATCCGGCAAGGATTCGAAGAATGTATGCGTGTTCTCAAACCGAACGGAACGCTCATCTTCAAATGGAATGAGCAGCAGATACCCACCGCGCGGATCATCGAGATCATCGGACAAAAGCCCCTATTCGGGCATACGTCCGGCAAAGGCGGCAAAACGATATGGATGTGTTTCTTAAAAAACGAGAAATCGAATGAAACGCACCTATGAGATTCAGGTCTGCATCCCGTCCGGATGTCGGCTGGTTGGATGCAAGACTGACGGAGATATTGCCGTCGTAATCTTTGAAGATGTCAGCGGCCCCGAAATCCGGCAAATCGGATTCATCCGAGAGCCTACGGGAGAAATTGAAGATGAAGATAATGAATAACTCACAAAACGAATAAAACATGACGAGACCCTGCAAATGCGGCGAATGCGCCTTTTTCAAGAATGAAGATGCAAACGGCTACGGACATTGCATCATCACTCTGAATCAATACCGATGCGACGACCTCTGCAAATTCAAAGAGGATCATATGTCGGACGTGGAAACCCTACGAGCACTACATCATTACCAAAAATGGAGGCGCGGCGGGAACGGGAGGCCGCCGCATCCCTTTGTCGTCGGTCAGACGATAGACAATGCGATCCGCGCTTTGCGCCGCATAACCAAAGACACCCCGAAATTCTAACTCAAAACATCTATCATCATGTGGTTTACAACAAAAGTTCGTTATGAAAAGACGAGAGAGAACGGTTCTCTGAAAACCATCACGGAGCCGTATTTGGTCGATGCCCTTTCATTCACGGAGGCAGAGGCCCGCATCACCAACGAGATGATGCCCTATACGTCGGGAGCATTCTCGGTATCGGCCGTGAAGCGCAGCAACATCTCGGAAATCTTTTGGGATGAGAACGGCGATCACTTCTACAAGGCCAAGATCAACCTCATCACGCTCGACGAAAATACGGGCGCAGAGCGCAAGAAAGCGATCTATATCCTCGTACAGGCATCCGACCTGAATCAAGCCGCCAAGAACCTCGCCGAGGGTATGAGAGGTACAGTATCGGATTATGAGGTCGCCTCCATCGTCAAGACCCCGATTGTCGATGCCTATAAAATCGCCGAGAAATGAACGCGCGGCAATTCTTCGACAAAGTAGCTCTCATGCGGAAGCTGCAAAGGAGTATTTCCGCACTCGGTCGAAAACCGCGCTCAATCAGAGTAAGGCGGTCGAGCGGGAAGTCGATGCCGAGATTGCGCGGGTGCATGACGCGCTCGGCACTCCGGCGACCAAGCAACCCGAACAACGGAACATATTTGAGGAGGGCGCATCATGGTAGGGCTGGCAGAGGTATTCATGGATTTGGAGCGGGTCATAAATTCCCTGATCTCATGGGTATATCAACGCCCACAATGCGGATGGGGTTATATCGAAACCCGCCGTCCCTGCAAAGGTTATCCGAAGAGGTCGTTTTGGCAGCGAATACGCTCGAATCCGATGCGACGCAATTACCATTAAGGCCGACAGTAGATAATGTAAAATACCCGCATTTCCGCGCGAAATAGCAATAAGTTTTGAATCATGGAAACAACCTACAATAAAGACATAGCTCATTGCAGCGGCTATTGCTGCCTGTTGAGCGACCAATGCCGGAGGTATCATCTCTTCCGCGCATGGGAGCGGCGTAAATTGCCGCCCGCTCCGTTTATTATGGCATGCTTCGATATGGATACCGAAACATGCCCGAATTTCCTCCATTTGGAACAAACGACACCACGAAAAATGGAAAAGAAGAAAATCGTCATCACCTTGTCGCGGGTGTTCCCGACGACGCATAGCCGGAAAGGCCAGCCGACTGGCTTCAAGGAAAAGCTCGCATCAGGCTGTAAGTTGCATACCATCCGAGGCAATTTCGACCAATGGAACGCCATCGCGGAGAAGATGCAACGGGGCGGCTATTGCCTCTCGATCCGCCAATGGTCGGGACGCCCGTACAACTCGCCGCAGGTAGAAATTGCCCACCTCGACCAGCCTATCGGCATCCAGCGGATAGAGCTGCATTATCATAGCGAAAACGATACGATCACCGCCCGCATCGACGGTCGGGAATGGATCGACGCGGACTGCTATGAGATCGCCAAGAACGACGGCCTCAATACGACCGACTTCAAAGAGTGGTTTTTCGGCCGACACCCGAAAGAAGATAAAGTCTTTCACGGCGTCATCATCCATTTCACGGATTTTCGGTATTGATATGAGGCATCGAGGAAAGCATCATCCAGCAGACCTGCGTCCGTTGGTTCCGAATGAAATACCCGCAGCTCGCCTTGCTCCTCTTCGCCGTCCCGAACGGCGGGGCACGGCTTCGATCCGAGGCGGCGATCATGAAAGCCGAGGGAACGATGAAAGGCGTCGCCGACCTCCTGCTCCTGTTCCCGGCAAAGCGGTTTCACGGCTTATGTATTGAGATGAAGACCCCGACGGGCCGACAGCAGCCATCGCAAAAGGCATGGCAGGAGCGAGCGGAATGGGCCGGATACAAGTATGTCATCTGCCGCTCTTTTGACGAGTTCATGGCCGAAATCGACGCTTATTTGAAGTAAACTTCATTTTTTCGCCCTAACAACTACCTATTAGGTACTATTTTTATACCTTTGTGGTATCTATCTTAAAAATGAACAGTTATGAGTAAAGAGAACAAGCCTCTGAAAGCCATCGACGCCGATTTCGTCTCGCTGGAATTGGATCGGTTGGAGCTGAACGAGGGTCAGCTCGACGGCCTCCCCGCGAATCCCCGCGAGATATTGGAGACGAAGCTCGACCTCCTGAAAAAGGATATTCAGGCATATCCCGAATTGATGAAATACCGTATGCTGCTGGTCTATCCGCTCGACAACGGCAAATACATCATCATCGGCGGCAATATGCGCTATCGCGCCATGCTTGATCTCGGCTTCAAAGATGCCCCGTGCGTCATCATCCCGAAAGAAACCTCCATCGAGAAACTGAAAGCCTACACGATCCTCGATAACTCCGGCTTCGGTCGGTGGGAGTGGTCGATGTTGGCGAACGAATGGGATGCCGATGCTTTGGCCGCATGGGGTCTCGACCTGCCGATGAATGAAAGCGAGATCGACGTAGATAGCTTTTTCGACAAGCTTGACAAGGAGGCCGAGAAAGACAAGGGCGAGAAGATCACCGTCTCGATTCCCGATGAGTATGCCGACCAAAAGGAGGAGATCAAGTCCCGCATCGAGGCAACTCTCATGGGCGAGTTCGAGGGCATCAAGATCAAGTGATGAAAATCCATCTCGCAGGCAACAATCCCTATCCGGGCATAATCCTGATCCGCTTGTATGAGAGCTGGATCGGCGAGCGTCTCGGAAAATTCGGGGGGTATTTAACAACCTGTATTTCAGAGTATTTGAATAGAATACCTCTTAAAGAGATTAACAAGGATGCTATGAGGATATTTCTTGCCGGAGGAATTTCAGGCAACCTCCGCGAATTTTGGCAAAAGGTTATGAAAGTTTACTGTGCATCGCCCAACAGCCGCAAAGAAGTCATCGAAGCGATGAACAGCTTTCTCGCGGGCGACAAGGACAAAATAATGCGGGAATCCATCTACGGAGCGGACTTCTTCGTCGGGGACGGGGATAGCGCCCTATCAGGTATCAATGTCCTCGAAAGCTACTACTACCTGCGGAAGAACGAGGATTTCATGCCTCTCGTCAGGCATTTCGGGTCATTCCTGCTCGATAGCGGGGCTTATACGTTCATGGCCGATTCCCACAAGGGCGGCTGTGATTGGGATGCCTATGTATCGGAGTATGCCGACGTCATCAACCGCTTCGACGTAAAACTCTTTTTCGAGTTGGATATTGACAGCGTCGTCGGGCTGGCAGAGGTCGAGCGGTTGCGGCACAAGCTCGAAAGGATGACGGGCAAGAAGCCCATCCCCGTATGGCACAAGAACCGAGGCAAGGAGTATTTCGTCAAGATGTGCGAGGAATACCCCTATGTCGCCATCGGAGGCATCGTAACGAAAGAAATTCCCCGCAAAGTCTATGAGACGGCGTTTCCGTGGTTCATCAACACCGCCCACAAGCACAAGGCGAAGATTCACGGGCTGGGATACACCACCGTCGCCAACCTGCAAAAGTATCGGTTCGATTCGGTCGATAGCACCGCATGGCTCTACGGCAATCGCGGCGGCTACATCTGCAAGTTCAACCCGCGCACCGGATTGATGGAGCAGATGAGCAAAGAGGGATGCAGGCTCAAATCGAGAGAGGGCGCGGTAAACAACTTCAACGAGTGGGTCAAGTTCAGCCGATACGCCGAAAAATTCCTGTAATTCCGATTCTTACTTAAAAAGCAACAAGGATATGAAAGATTCTGTCATCATCGTATCGGGAGGCATGGATAGCATCACCCTCCTGCATGAAAAGGCCGAGGAAATCGCATTGGCCGTAACGTTCGACTATGGGAGCAACCACAACAAGCGTGAGGCCGAATGCGCCGCGCGGCATTGCCAGCAGCTCGGCATCGAACACATCATCATCCCGCTCGCATTCATCGGTCAGTATTTCAAATCCTCGCTTTTGGAGGGCGCGGACGCTGTGCCGGAGGGCCACTACGAGGCCGAAAACATGAAATCGACCGTCGTGCCGTTCCGCAACGGCATCATGCTCTCTATCGCATGTGGATTGGCCGAAAGCCGAGGGCTGAAACAAGTCCTCATCGCCAATCACGGCGGCGACCACGCCATCTATCCCGACTGTCGCTCGGAGTTCATTCGGACGATGGCGGCGGCAATGCAATTCGGCACTTACGAGCACGTCGGCATATCCGCCCCCTACACGAAGATCAGCAAGACCGACATCGCCCGCATCGGCAAACGGCTCGGTATCGACTACTCCACGACCTACTCCTGCTACAAAGGCGGAGAGAAACATTGCGGCAAGTGCGGGACATGCGTAGAGCGCAAAGAAGCCCTCCGAGATGCCGAAATCGAAGATACGACGGAGTATGAAACGGAATGACGCCAATCTCATCACGCTGAATGTCGTGTTTGTCGTGTGCCTGATCGTGGCGAACGTCGTTACGAGCAAGGTTCTCGATACCGGCATCCATATCGGCGGGGTTCCGATTCTCATTCCGGGCGCGGCTTTGACCTATGCCATGACTTTCCTATGTACGGATGTCATCGGCGAGATATGGGGCAAAAAAGAGGCGAACAAGGCCGTTATCAGGGGCTTTGTAGCCCAACTTGTCGCCCTCGTCCTGATTATCCTGACGATGTATCTCCCCGCCTATGACGAGGAAATGCAACGGGCCTACCGGATGCTGCTCGGTCAGACGCCGGTATTCGTATTCGGGTCGCTGGTCGCCTATCTATGCTCCCAAAGCTGGGATGTATGGATATTCCACAAGATACGAGGACGGTTCTGCGGCAATCCCAAACGGCGGTGGATATGGAACAACGCATCGACCCTGACCTCGCAGATCATCGACACGGCGATTTACATCTCAATCGCATTCGGCATCGGTCTCGGATGGTTCATGCAGGAGGGCGGCATGATGCTCGTCCTCGGCATGGTCATCGGGCAATACCTGCTCAAAGCGGGGTTGGCTCTATGCGACACGCCGTTTTTCTACCTCTTAACTCGCAAATATCAAGAAGTATAGCAATGTATTACGTTTCAAAAAGAATGGAGATCGCGGGAAGCCATCGGCTGACCCTCTCCTACAAAAGCCAATGCCAGCAGTTACACGGCCATAATTGGGTCGTAACGGTGTTCTGCAAGGCAAAAAAACTGAATGCCGACGGAATGGTCTGCGATTTCAAGCGGATCAAGGACAAGATTCACGGCTACCTCGATCACGGTAACTTCAACAAGCTGCTGCCGTTCAATCCGACGGCCGAGAACATTGCCCGATGGATCGTCGAGCAGATTCCCGAATGCTACAAGGCGACGGTGCAGGAAAGCGAGGGCAACGTCGCAATCTATGTCTCGGACACCAGCAAAGACGAGGAGGGCGCACTATGAGAGTAAACGAAATTTTCTACTCGATTCAAGGCGAGGGCCGCTATACCGGCACTCCGGCGATCTTTATTCGCCTTGCTGGATGCAATCTCCGATGCGATTTCTGCGATACGGAGCATCAGCCCTACCAAGACCTCACCGAAGAGGAGATCATGCGGCAAATCGCCGATTTTCCGACCTCGCACGTCGTGATTACAGGAGGAGAACCGATGTTGCAGATCACGCAATCGCTGATCCATCGACTACGCAACGGAGCGGGCAAGTTCGTACAGGTGGAAACCAACGGCACGATCCCGATCAAATGCTATCTCCCCGTCGATTGGATCACCTGCTCGCCGAAATTCGACTTTTGCCCTCATGCCGAGCTTCGGCTCCAACGCATCGACGAGCTGAAAGTCGTATATCAAGGTCAGGATATGACGGCATACGACGGCATCGAGGCCAAAGAGTACTACTTGCAGCCCTGCGATTTCAAGGACGAGGCACGGAACGCGGAAAACCTCGCGGCAACTATCAACTACATCAAATCACACCCGAAATGGAAGCTATCACTCCAAACGCAGAAGATATTATCGGTGCGCTGAAAACGCTCATCCGCGCCATCGGGGAAGACCCCGACCGCGAGGGCCTGATCGGTACTCCCGACCGCATTATGCGGATGTGGAAAGAGATATTCCGAGGCTACGATCCGAAGCAGAAGCCGAAGATCACCACATTCGCCAATGAGGAGGGCATGTCGGATATTGTATTCGACTGCGGCGACTACTATTCGATGTGCGAGCATCATATCCTGCCGTTCTTCGGCCGGTATTACTTCGCCTACATTCCCAGCCCGAAAGGACGCATCCTCGGCATCAGCAAAGTCGCCCGCGTGGTCGGCTATTGCGCCGCCCGCTTGCAGTTGCAGGAGCGGCTGGCGCGGGACATCGTGCAGATGCTTTCCGAGGCCCTGAACAACGAGGCTCTCGGCTTCGCTATCGTGATGAAAGGGCAACACCTGTGCAAGACGATGCGAGGTGTGCGGAATGACGGCAAGATGTCCGTAGCGCATTTTACGGGCGTCTTCAACCTAAACTCCGACCTACGCAAGGAATTTTACAAACTCATAGACCTGAACAGCAATGGCTAAATACAATGCGGCCAAAATCGAGGAGTGCGAGGCATGGGTAGCCGCTCATGGCCTGATCGACTACGGCGGGGCGAAACTGAAAGAGTTTGTCCGCGAGATGGGGATCGACGAAAAGACCTACCGCCTGTGGATGAAAGGCAAGCCGCAGTTCAAAGAGGCCATCGAGCGGGCAAAGGAGGTTTTCAAGCAGAACCTCACCCATGATCTCGCCATCTCGCTATCCAAAGCCGCCAAAGGGTATGAGCATGAGGAAACCGAGCAGGAGTTCCGCGTCGGAGCGGACGGACAGCCGACCCCGTTCAAGATGAAGAGGAAGAAAATCCATGTGCAGCCGAATATCGGGGCCGCTATTTTCCTCCTGACGAACCTTGACCCCGAACACTATCAGAACAGGCAGCGCAACGATGTAACGCTCAAAAAGGACGACGAAAAACCGATGACACTCGATGAGATCAATGCAGAAATCGCACGACTTGAAAAGTTTGAGGATAAGGCGGATAAATAATGAGATCATCTACAATCGAGGTACGCGAACAGTTGATGAGGTTGAAGCGCGAGAAATTGAAACTCGAAGCTCCGACCTCCTTTTCGCGTTTCCTCGGTTATAGTAATCCAAAATACGAATTAGAGTGGTTCCATAAGCTCATCGCGGATCATTGCCAAATGCTGTTGGAGGGCAAGATCAAGAACCTGATGGTTTTCATGCCCCCGCAGCACGGAAAATCGGAAATCATCTCCCGTAATTTTCCCGCATGGGCGCTCGGACAAAACCCCGACCTAAAAATTGTCGGCTGTTCCTACTCCTCCGACCTCGCGCAACAATTTTCGCGCTCAATTCAGAGGACGATAGACAGCAAGGAGTATCAGGCAATATTTCCCGCTACCTACCTCAATGGCTCGAATATCCGCACGGATTCGCGGGGTTATTTGAGGAATATCGATCTCTTCGAGATGGTAGGACATCGAGGATTTTACAAGGCGGTCGGCGTAGGAGGTTCTTTGACAGGTACACCCGTCGATATTGCGATCATCGACGACCCGGTGAAAGATGCGAACGAGGCAAATTCCATCACTTACCGACAGAGGGTGTGGGATTGGTATAACACCGTCCTTTCGACCCGTCTGCACAACAATTCGCGGCAGCTCTTCATCATGACGCGATGGCATGAGGACGACCTCGCCGGACGCATCCTCAAAGCCGAGCCGCAGGAGTGGACGGTACTCGCCATCCCCGCGATCTGCGAACAGGAGTACGACGGAGGATTGAGCGAACGGCATATCGGCGACGCACTATGGCCGTCGCGCCACTCCATCGACAAGTTGCAGAAGCAGAAAGCCCGCGCCCCGCGTGAGTTCAATGCCCTGTATCAGCAGCACCCGACCATCGAGGGCGGCAATATCGTGAAAAGGGATTGGTTCCGCACGATTCCGCTTGCCGAGTTCCGGTCGCTGCGCTTCAACGAGCCGATACACTTCTACCTCGATACGGCCTATAACAAGAAGAAAAAGGGCCAAGACAACGACCCCAGCGGCGTACTGGCGGCCTGCCGGATCAGGAATTACATCTATCTGATCGACGCGCAGAAAGTGTATAAAGAGATGCCCGACCTGTTGCGGTTCCTGCCTCAATACATCGCAGCGCATGACGGCAACTCCGAGAGCAAACTTCATGTCGAGCCGAAAGCCAACGGCGAGAGCGTGGTGCAGATGCTTCAAGAAATCTCGACCCTCAATGTCAAGCGGACGCCCACGCCGACCGATGATAAGGAGGTGCGATTGCGGGCCGTTTCGCCGCGCGTGGAGTGCGGGCGGGTGTTCATCGTCGAGGGATCATGGAACGACGATTTTCTCGATGAAGTATGCGGATTTCCGAGCCAGCCGCACGACGAGTTCGTCGATATTCTCGGATATGCGATAAACGACCTGTACGATGAGGACGACGATATAGACTACGACGTATTGAGTAAGTCGAGTTTAGGTATGTAAACCAATAATTTAAGGATATGATGCTATTTGATTTGTTTCGCAACTATCTCAATGCTCTTGTAGGACGAAATCAGGAGTTTGAGAAACTATTGGCCGCCAAAGACATTTCGGCGGTCAAGGAGCGCATGGGCAACCGTATGGATATGGCGATTGCCGCGCTCAAAGAGTATGAAGTAACCTCCCATGAAATCATGAAGCGGGAGGACAAGATCATCACCGACAAAAAGGGGAATTTCATCCGGTTCGAGCCGGTATGGAAGCTGCCGATCCCCTATCAGGTTTACATCAATGAAATCGCCCTCGTATTCCTCTATGGTCGTCCGGTGAAATGGACGCAGCAATCCACAGGGACAGATCGGGCGTTCCAAAAATTTCAGGATGTCATCGAGCACACTCACTTCAACAGCAAACTCCGCCAATGCAAGCGTATCGCCGGATCAGAGACCGAAAGTGCGATGCTTTTCCGCGTTTTCCGCGATGCGAACGACGCGCCGGACGTTCAGATTCGAGTGCTCGCCAAGAGCAAGGGAGATGAGATTTACACGCGCTGGGATCAATACGAGAATCTGATTTCCGTAGCATGGGGCTACTATGTACGGGAACAGGAAAACAGCCTCGTCTATCACTTCGACATCTACACCCCGAACATCATCTACCGCTGCACGCGGAAGAGCATCGGATGGGAGGTCGTCGAGGAGACGAATTTCATAGGCAAGATTCCGATCATCCTCTTCCAGCAGGACAAAGAGTGGAAAGGCGTCGAGCCGCTTATCCATCGTGAGGAATTGATCGGATCGCGCTCTGCCGATACAAACGACTATTTCGCCGATCCTATCGCTATCATGGCCGCCGACCTCATCAAGAACCTGCCGGAGAAGAAAGAGGCGGCGAAACTGCTCGTAACGAACGATTCCGAGGGCGTGGACAAGGCGGCGAAGTACCTGACATGGGATAGTGCGCCGGAAAGCAAGAAGCAGGAAATCGAATGGTTGCAGAATCATATCCTTTCCAAGTCGTTCACCCCGAATATCTCACTCGATACGCTGAAATCGTTGAGCAATCTGTCGGGAAAGGCCCTGCGGACGGTGATGTTGCTTGCCGACATCAAGGCGGCCAAGCACAAGGAAACCCACGACGAGCTATTATCGCGCACCTCTTCGCTCATTACGTCGATCATCAGCAACGTCCTCGACGTAAGTCTGAAATCTGAATGCGACAATCTGAAAATCGGGCATGAGTTCCAAGAACCGTTCGGGGACGACATCGCGGAAGCCCTCGAAAATATCATCAAGAGCCTCGACGGCGGTATCATGGCAACCGAAACCGGCGTAGAACTGAACCCTCTCGTCAAGGATAAGAAGCTCGAAATGGAGCGTCTGAAAGCCGAAGAGGAGGAACGGGCGCAGAAGCAGCAACAGATATTCGGCGACATCGAGGGTGCAGGCCCGCAATCCGCATCGGATGGCGACGACGCCCCCGACGATAATGAAAACGGAGATGAAGATGATCCGAAGAAAAAGCAGCAACAGAAGCAGAAGAAGTAGGTAGCAAATGGCAAAAAAAGGCATATTCTCCCGACCCGAAAGCGGAAACCATCAAGCGCATCCAGCGCACGGAGGCTTACGCCGAGAAAGTGAGGCAGCTATTCGCCGCAACGGTGAATGAAATCCTCGCTCTCAATAAATCCGTACCGACGCTGGACGAGGGGGTCATGTACTCTTTCGACGGGGATAATATGCGAATCCAAAAGAAAGTCGAGGCATTGCTCCGGCAACTGCATTCGACGACTACGACAGCTATCAAAAAGGGGATCACGCTCGAATGGGAAAAGGCCAACGACGCATGCGATAAACTCATTTCCTCATGTTTTGGGAAAGAGGTATTATCCAGTCCGGAGTTCAGCGCATGGAACAACCGCAATATGGCGGCGATGAATGCTTTCACCAACAGAACGGAGAACGGCCTCAATCTCTCAAAACGGATATGGCAGTCGGTTCAGCAGCTCCGCGATGAAATGGAGATCGCCATGACCGTCGCCATCGGCGAGGGAGATTCGGCGCAATCCATATCCCGCAAAGTCCGGCAATACCTGAACGACCCCGACCTGATGTTCCGCCGTTTCCGCTTCAAGAAAGGCGAAGACGAGCAGGGCAAGCCTATCTACGGGCGGAAGTGGAAAAAGCGCATCAAGGACGAGAAAACGGGCAAATACCGATGGATCGACTACGACCGTAGCGACTACAAAACCGGATCGGGCGTTTACAAATCCTCGGCCAAGAATGCCATGCGCGTTGCGAGGTCAGAGACAAACATCGCCTACCGCCGCGCCGACAATGAGCGGTGGCAGCAGATGGATTTCGTCCTCGGTCAGCGCATCCAGCTATCGAAGAATCACCCGAAGAAAGACATCTGCGACAAGCTGGCAGGCGACTACCCAAAGGATTTCGTATTCGACGGCTGGCATGTGCAATGCTTCTGCTTTGCAACGCCTATCCTGATCGACGAGGACGAGATGGCGAAAGTTACGGAGGCATTTCTCAAAGGCGAGAAATACACCCCGCGAGGCAAGCAGATCTCCGAATATCCGGCTAATTTCAAGGATTGGGTACGGGATAACAAGGAGAATATCCTTGCATCCCGCGATAGAGGCACGGAACCCTACTTTATTCGCAATAACTCGGCGGCTATCGACCAGATACTCGACCCGAAGCCGAAAGAGCTTACAATCGCGGAAAAGGCGGCATTACGCCATGAGGCCCGAACGCCAGAACAGGAGGCGGCGATCCGTAATGCGTGGGCCGAACGTCAGAAGAAGCACCAGCAAATCAAGACGGCGGCGAATAACATCGCCAAAGTCGCCGGGGATTATGGCGAGGTCGATTACTCCGCCCTGCAAAAGTATATCGACGCGGGCGATCTGTCGGCCATGCAGACCGAGACCAAGAAAGTGGCGCAAGCCATCCTCGCCGCCAAGAAAGCGGAGCAGGCTCTCGCCGACATCATCCCCAATGCTCACTCATGGCATAAGCAGTTCACGATGGATCAACTGCATGGGGTGTATAATGCCGTCAAATCGAAGATCGAGAGCTGGTCGGGCCTATCCCTCGAACAGCAGGCGAAAAAGCTGCATTTCGAGGCTTTCGACTTCCTCGGCGGCAACATGAAAGGCGTTCAGGAAAAGTACCCGACATGGAAAGTATCGCAGGAGGCATACATCAAGGAGCTTAACGCCGTCAATTATAAGATTTCGCTCAAACAAGCGATGGCAGATGTCGCGCTTGTCGAGCAATGGGCCGAAGCGCATCCGAAGAGCCTCAATGTCGCAAAGCTCCTTGCCGATGCAAAGCATGCCATCGCCAACGACGAGGATATTGCTGTTATCAAGCAAAAGGTTTCACTCGCAGTCGCCGAGAAGCAAAAACGCGAGATGGAGCAGGCACGGCGCGACGCGAAAAAGGTCATCAAGTCTCTCACCTTGCCAAATATCAGCAAGGCGGAGATAAATCGACTTCTCGACCAATATGAATCCGAGACATTCGATGATGCAGATGCCCGATTGCGCTCCATGACCGGAAGCATATGGAAGAGCCTGACGAAAGAGGAGCGGATCATCCTGACAAAGTACACGCAGACTTACAGCTATCTGAATGAGCCGCTGCGAGGACAGACCTATTACGGGGCACGAGGCAACGATGAGTTTGAACACGACCTGCCTATCCTAACGAGGGCACTTGAAAAGTTCTCCATGCCTCAAAATACCGTCGTCAGACGCGGCGTCGGCAGCTTCGAGATCAACGAACTCGGCTATGGCCTCGGAGATCTGAAAGTTGGGGATATATTCGTTGATAAAGGGTTCCTCTCGACGGCAATCCATAGGTCAGGAGGATTCAGCGATTCATACAATTTGGTGATCGTGGTTCCCAAAGGAGCAAAAGGCGTTTATGCCGAACCGTTTTCTCATTATACCGACTATAACAAATTCGAGTATGACGGCGAAATATGGGACGGAGAATCGGTCGAATCGGTAAGATCGGAAAAGGAGTGGATCGGACAGCGAGGCAGCCAATTCCGAGTTCTCAAAAGGCAAGGCAGAACGATCTATCTGCAAATGATCGGACAGCTCAAATAAACAAAGGGAGCGCGATTGCGCTCCCTTACTTGTAGTATCGCTTGTAGAATTTCTTGAACGGCTCGACACAATCCATCATCGACGACATATTGCCCTGTGCATAGCGATTAAACAGCAGGGATTTCAAGGTAATCGGCACTCCGTCCGCATTCTCGAACTCTGCCAATCCGACCGCAGTATATTCGTCGAGATTTCGACTTTCAGAGGCATTCACATCGCCTCTTGCAATGACCGCCATAGTGTCGTGAACCCATGTCCGCTCGTAAAGCCAAAGCATCATTTTGTTTTGATCTTTCCCCTCGTATGGGTTCTCCCGCTCGCCCTTATAATAGCGGCAGTATTGCAGTAAATCGGATTCTTTCATCAGTACGTTGCATAAAATTTCTTAATAACATTCCGCATATCTTCCGGCAGGTAGCTCATCGCGGCCTCTATGGTCGTAAGATTGACACCGAAACGGGCCTTTGCGAGCGATCCGACGATAGCTCCGAGCGTATCGCTATCACCGCCGTAGAGAATGGCCTTGCGGATTGCGTCCTCGAATGAATCGCTCTCTTTGATGATATGAAAGGCCAGCGGAACGCACCCCTGACACGTTTCGTCGAACTTACCCCTCGGAATGAGGTGATGCTCCCAGTCCGCACCGTAGAACATCCCAACCATTTCGAGGGCCTGATTGAGGGCCAAAACATCGCAGAAAGGATCGCAACTCCGCATCAGGTAAATCGCCCGTGCAACCACCATCGCCCCGATGATTCCGTCGGGATGGTCATGCGTGATCTTCGCCGTTTCCATCGCCTGCCGAATCACCTCCTGCTCCGTATCGAACGCATAGGCGACAGGGCTGACCCGCATCGCCGCGCCATTACCGAAACTGTTATACGGCTGGGGATCGGGAGAATTGAGCCACAAGGCGAAAGACGCCCCGTATGCACCCATCGGATTAGGGTATTTCCTGCACCAGCGCAGGATGCTCGTCCGATAGTCCTCTCCGCGCAGTATCGCATCGGCTACCGCCACCGTGCAAATCGTGTCGTCGGTAAAGCTGCACTCCGGGGAAAACAGCGCGAAATTTCCATCCCGCGTATTGTTGAACTCGAATCGAGAGCCTACTATGTCACCAATTATCGCACCTATCATATCAAAAATTTTTAGAATCTATCACTTCGTCTATATCCAGCACCCCGTCGGCATTTTCTTTCATCGTATGCAGGTAGATATAGCCATTTCGGTAAAATGAAACCTTTGCCAGCTTTTCACGATACATAGCCTCCGCTTTCGCTCTATCGACGAAATACAGATGCGTAACGAGATCGTATGAATCCGCAACATAGGTCAGCCGATATACCATGCTATCCATCGCACTCCGATTTTAATGACCGTCCTCTCGTCTTGCGCTGGATTTGCCCGATGCGGATGAGGACTTTCTTGTTCTCGTATTCGCTTCTGCCCCTCGTCGCATTCGTGAGGGACTTGTATGTGATGCCGACCGCCCCGATAGGAACGGTATCGTAGATCGCTTTCAGGGAACCGAAGTAGAAGTCGGTTTCGCCGTTGTACGGCTCCTTGAACTGCAAATGCACTATCTTCTTTGCTTCCATAATCCAATACTTGTGCAAATTTACCGCTTTTCCGGCGTTCTGCCACGCTTTCGCGCAAGAATCGACCAATCTATCGGCCCGACCGCAGATATTCGAAAATTGGCGGCATTTTCATTTTTCTTTTTTCGCGGAACTTTTTTCTTTTTCAAAGGATGAATTTACGAGGGTCTTACATGATGGGAGATCCGATGTTTTTGCAGTCGAAAAAACATCCCCTCTATCTATCTTAATATATCTATATATTCTTATCTTCTGTGCAGGGGTCGTTGCAGGGGTCGTTGCTGTACCCATTGCACCCCGTCGATATATAAGACCGATATTCAGGACAATACCCGCACCAAACATCGTTGCACCCTATTTGTGGATAAAATACTCTATCGCCGAATGCACGAGGATAAAATGCGTAGCGGTCTGCCTGCATTGATCCGCCCACGGATTGTATAGGTTCAAGGCCAACGCGCGGTACAACTCCGGAATTTCGCTTTTGACGCGCGATACCAGCATCCTATAACTGACCCTCCTTGCGCCTTTCATAAGGGCCTCCCATTTTGAAGACGGGAGACCCTCGCACGTTGCATCGAGATACATGGCTAAATTCCGAATTGCTCCGACAAGAATCCGACCATCGCCCTGTTCTGCGGCAAAAGGGCCGGAATATCCATCGTATCGGCTTTATACAATTCCGTTGCGCCGTTGTATAAATCCCATACCGTGACCTTGCCGTTCTGATAGTAGCGATACATCATATCCTCGGTAAGCCGCGAGATTTGCGACTGATTGAGCGGATAGGTGCGATTCTCCCTGATTTCTGCGATATGAGTATCGCATTTAACGCGGAGGGCGGTCAGCATCCCGATCAACGTAAACATCTGCTGCGCGTCGATAGGGATTTGCTTCATCCTCTCGATCTTCTCCCGCTCGGTAACGACGATTCGGCGGGCATCGACGATCCATGACTTCACGATGTCGAGGATTTCGGGAATCGTTACACCATTGCCCCGACCCGATCCTTTCTCCGAATAGGTCGAGATATATTGATCCGCGCAGAGCATACATTGGTTGTGGCAGATCATCACCATATTGCCGAATCCGACCTGTATTCCTTTCTGATGAAATGCGACGGCAAGATTGGTCGTATGATCTGCATCATCGAAATTCGTGATGCGAATGTTGGCGAATACCCGACGGAGGATATGCGCTTCGACGGCCCGCTCTCCGTATTGGGCCTCTACCTGCGGTAAGAGGACGACACCTGTTCTGACAGCTTGTTTAGTATCGGACAAAAAAACTGTCAGCTGTTTGTTGCGAAGTTACGCAACTTTCTTGACTCTCACAACCGGATGGTGTTATATTAACGCCATTCGGTTTTATTGTTTCCTCGATTTTGGAGTTTGTATTTCCTTGCGACGGCAATCCCTTCGATAAAAGTCTGCATGGGTGTTTTTCCGAAACAGTACTTTCCGGAGTGGGTTCTTTGGGTGTTGTAGGAGTTCATCCACGCATCGAGGTCTGTTTGCAGTTGCTCAATAGAGGTATAGATTTTCTTTCTAAATGCGATTGCATAGAACTCGTTCTGCACGGTTCTGTTGAATCTCTCGCAGATGCCGTTTGTCTGCGGGCTTTTCGCCTTGATTTTAGAGTGGTCTATATCCTCCACAGCCAGATACAGTTCATATTCGTGGTTTTCTCTGTTTCCGCAGTATTCCGTTCCTCTGTCTGTGAGCATACGCATCAGCTTCAGGTCATGCTGCTCGAAGAAAGGCACTATCCTGTCATTGAGCATATCGGCAGCGACAAGGGCGTTCTTCCTGTCGTATAGCTTAGCAAATCCGATTTTGGAGTAAGTGTCAATGACGGTCTGCTGATAAATGTGTCCGACACCTTTGATGTGTCCAACATAATAAGTATCCTGGGCGACAAGGAAACCGGGATAATAGGTTTCTATCTCTCCATGAGCCTGTTTCTCTTCCTTTGCTTTCTCCAATGCAGCCACTTGGTTCTCATCAAGGATAATGCCCTCTTGTTCCACTTTGGCAGACAATGCTTTCAGGCGTTTCTGGAAGGTCTCCATATCGTGCCGCAGCCAAATGGAGCGTACTCCGCCCGGCGAAACAAGAATGCCTTTCTTCCGCAATTCATTGGATACACGCACCTGCCCCAATGCCGGATTGTCTATCGCCATCCCTACCACAGCCTGCTCGATGTGTTCTTCCACACGGTTCTTTATGACAGGCTTACGGCGTGAGATCTCCTGCAAGGCGATTTCACCTCCTTGTTCATACAGCTCCTTAAAACGATAAAAACTGTCACGGCTATAACCCATAATCTTGCAAGCACGTGATACGTTTCCTAACTGTTGGGAGAGTTCAAGCAATCCCAGTTTGTTCTTGATGACTTTTTTCTGATGTGGTCATAACTCAATCTGTTTTCTGTTACAAATTTATTCTTTTTTATACGTAACTGTCAGATTAAGTATTTTAATTTATAATCGTTCAATCGTTTTTGCCACCTCTTCGCCCCAATACCCAACGATAAGGTCATAGGCTTCTTTATCACCATCCCATGCGATCATGCACTCGTGGTTATTGTATTCGTAGAAATAAACCTCCTGCGGATCGCATTCTTTCGGGATAGCCGCCCGGCTATCGTCGTAGAACGAAGAATGCCGCAAGTCCGTCCTTTGTACCGAAAGCTCCCGTGTCCTTATCTTGGCATATTTTATCGCCGTCTTTGATGTGTCCGAGTTCTACCAAATGCTTGTATCCCTCGGCGAACTGTTCTCGGCTAAAAGCGAAGAAAACCCCGCATTTATCAGCATCGGGATGCTCGTTCTTGATCGCCTTGTAGCGGTCGATAGTTTGGGCGTTCAGCATTACAACACCCCCGTCGTAATTACCCCAATCCCGATAGTATCGGAGTTCGCCCCGCGTGGTCTTGACCGTCTTAATATCTTTCTCTTCCATATCTGTTGCGTTGATTATTATTCGTCTATTCTGTCCTCCATGAGCGTAAAGCAGGATTTCGGAGGATGCCGTTTGAATTTCTCCCATGCCTTGCGCCGGGCCTCGGCCGCCGTTTTGGCCTTGACCGTATAGGACTGCGACCACGTCATAGAAACCTCAACCTCGTAGGTCTTTATAGCCTTTTTCGTTGCCATGATCCTACTGCTTTTGAGAGAGCCATAAATCCCGCTTTGCGCGGCAGTTATCGAGGGATTCCCCGACACAGGAGAATAGTTCGCCGCTCTCCGTGCGGTAGTCGTATTGCCATCTTTTGACCGTTTTCCGGCCGATTTTGGCCGTGAAACTCGTGTAGTTCTCTCGCCCCGGCTGGCAGACGGAACATCCGTTTACATTGATTGAATTTGCCATTGTTGCGTTGAATTTTTAAGGTTTGCGATTATTGCTCGGCCTCGAAATCATCGACGATCTCGAATGCGTCGGTTTTGAGGGCCGTATCCGGCTCCCCGTCGAACTCGTTGTTGTTCTTCGTGCAGAGCCTCATATTCTGATGCGAATAGTCCAAACTTATATCCACAACATACGTCCCTTTCTGCGTTTGGAATACCTCCCGATCCCACGAATCGAATCCTACATGCTTGATTTTGATCTTTTCCATACTTGCGATTATTTGAGATTATTTTTCAACCAAACCCTATCGACCTCCCACAAGGGCAGGCCCTTGATGATTTTCCGACGGATCACCTCTTTCATGCCGATCAAATCGGCCGCTTTGATATGGAGGGTAATGTCGCCGAATTTCTGCGCTCTTTCGAGGAGGAAGTCCGCCATTTGGGACTTCCATTCATGCAGGCTTTCCGCCTTGGCCTGTCTTGCTTTATCCATGATTATGCGTTGATTAGGTTCATTATCTGTTCGAGCTTTCTTTCGAGAGCGTATCGCTTTTCGCACTCTTCCGCATATTTCTTGTAAAACTCATCGTGCTTGGCCTTTTCCGCGTAATACTTATCCTGATAGGACGTTGTGAGTTCGACCTGCCGATCATAGCTCTCTTTTTTGCATTCTGATCTTTTTCTTCAATTCGGCGATTTCGATCACCATTGACCGGGAAAGATCGAGATGCCCTTTCTTGGTGGCGAATGGTTTGCAGAACTCGTCCTTGTCCTTATCCGAGGACATATACACCCCGTTCCATACCTCGAAAATTCCGTCCGATACATTCAAGCCAACTCTTTCGATAAATTCTTCTCGTGTCATAGCCTATTATAAATTTTATTTACTATTTACAACCTATTAGGTATCTGTTTGATGATGCAAATATATAGCCAACTATTATAGTAAGCAACTTTTTTCGCAGAAAAAGTGCGCTCAAAATCAGCAAAAAACGTGGATTTACGGATAACTATGTCATAATCACACAGATAATTTTTGTCGAAATTTTAGATACCTAATAGATATTTTCATTACCTTTGTCCGTAACGATACGTTTTAACAATTTTTTTCGACTATGAAAAAGAAATTTCGCAAGCTCTTATCCGAAAAATGCAAGGATATGGGACTGACTGACAAGGCACTCGACGACCTCGTAGAGATCGGGGCGGAGGGTCTTGACGACGATGCCTCTGACGAAGACATCGCCGCGAAAGTGGATTCGCTCGTGCCCTATGCAAAGGCGATGCAGGGGGAGATCACGAGGAAGACACGCAGTCCGAAACCGCAATCAAAGAAACCGCAATCCAACGACGAGGGCGAAGATGAGGGCGGAAATGAAGATGAGGCCCCCGAATGGTTCAAGCCTTTCCAAAAGAAATTGACCGATCTCGAAACCGAGAACGCCGCTCTCAAAGCGGAAAAGGCAAAGACCACGCGACAGGCCGAAATCTCGGCAAAGGCTAAAAAGCTCGGAATCCCCGACTACCTAATGAAGCGAGTCTCATTCGCAGAGGATGCAGACCTCGACAAGGAGCTGGCGGATTACAAGCAGGAGTTAGTCACCAACAACCTCATGCCCAAGGAGCAGGCGCATGAAACGGGAAGTAGCAAGAAGGCAATGGAAGCCGACGCCAAGGCTTGGGCCGAAAGTCTTCCCAACAAGTAAACAGCTCCGAATCATTCACCCCTTAAATTGATTGCAACAATGGCTATTGATTTCAAGAAAACGCAGCTATCGGGCCACACGCCCGAAATTTGGCGCGGCGAGTGCAAGATTCTGCCGGGCGGCTTCAAGCCGGTGCAGAACTTCCCCGTCGGAACGGTGTTGCATCGGGGAACTCCTATCTATGTCGATTTCGAGGCGATGAGTGCCGCCGTTTGCAAGACCGCCAAGGTTCTCAAAGGAGGCACGACCACCGCGCCCCGCGTTGCCAAAGGGCATTACTTCGTCGCAGGCGACGTAGTAATGAAACTCGGAGTAACCGACAAATCCCCGATCATCAAGTCCATCGACACGGCCAATGCCGAGTACGATGTCATCACGTTCGCATCCGCCATCGCAGGGCTGGCCGAGGGCGACATCCTCGTAGAGGCAACCGAATATGCCGAAACAGGCGGCGGTTCGGGTTCCGACCCCATCCCTGCCGCGCCTCGCTATACACCCAACATGGTTGTCGGAGCGGCCAAGGAGTTCACCGGAAAGGGCCTCCCGACGATTGATGCCGCATACGAGGCGGTAGTCCTCTATCCGAGCCTGAACTTCCCTTTGCTGGAAGACTGGCTCATCAATCCCGGCAAGGTATGCCTCAAAGCAAACCCGAACATTCTGTTCATTAAACAGTAACGATCATGCCCGAAATTCTTTATAGCTCAATCTTTGGCGCATTGACGCAGCATGTACAGGCTCGCTTCGATGCCGCCTCGAAACTGCACAAGCAGCTTTTCGACAACGTAATCTTCGAGCGTTTCCTCGACTGGGACACCCCGACTATCGGCCTCGACTTCGAGGAGATCATCGGTCAGTACAACATCACTGTTGCTGCTCCGACCATCGGCGACCAGTCGAAAGAGGCTATCCTCGGTACGGAGGGGTTGGAAACCGTGAAAGAGCGCATCCTCAATCATGCCGTAACGCTGCCGATGACGATTCAGGACTATCGTAAGGTTCTGCAAATCCTCGACAGCAAGTCGCTCCCCGACAAGGCAAAGACGGAGCAGCTCATCAAACTGATGTGGGGAAGCTCGACGACGGTCGTAAGCTCCGTCCTCGCAAAGCTCGACATCCTGTTCCTGCGCCCGCTCTCGAACGAGGGTATCGTCGAACTCGACGACAACATCAACCCCGAAGGTGGCGTGCGCGGCACGATCAACTTCAACCAGCCCTCCGAAAACATCGCGTCGTCCCGCATCGAGTGGAAAGACGCCAACATCGACACGGTGGACTGCTTCGAGGATATTCAGGGGATCATCGACGCCGCACAGGACAAAACCGTATTCGGCAAAATCCTCTGCGCTCCGTCGCGCATCTCCTACATGTGCCGCAGCAAGAAGATCAAGCAGATGATCTGGGGAACCGACAAATCTGCGAAGATCGTGCAGCTGAAAGACCTGAACGCCTATATGCAAGAAAACAGCTATCCTGTTTTCGAGCCTATCCGCCGTCAGGTTCGCATTCAGAAAGGCAAACTCCGCGTCCCCTATACGCCGTGGAACGAGAAGAACATGGTCTTCATTCCCGACGGCAAGCTCGGCATCGTCAAAAACGCATGGGCGAACAACGAGCTGAAACAGGAGGCCGGAGTAGCGTACTCCAACTACGGGCGTATCCGCGTCTCGCAATGGGGCGTGGGCGAAACGCAGGGCAGCAACGGCGTTGAGTTCACCAAGGCCGAATCGCTCTCGTTGCCCGTGATTACGGAAATGAACGGCATCTACACCCTCAAAACGCAGTCGTAGCCGTGGATAACCTTACCGCAACGAGGAGTTTGTGCAATGCGATAGCAAACACATTCTATCCTGATAACGCGACCATCGAATTTGCGCTCTTCAACGAGGGCATCGACGCAAAGGCCGAGGCGACCCCGAAAGACCCTATGATCTTTCGGGTTGCCGCCCGCCTTGTCATCGGATATGTCGAAAACAGCCGCTCCGAAAACGGCGTATCGACCTCCGTAATGAGCGAAGAAGCACTCAAACAGAGCCTTTCGATTTGGTGCGGACATTATGGCCTCAATGCGGATGAGGTTCTTTCCGACTATATGCGCGTGATCGAGGACGGCACGCATCTATGGTGATATGAGGTACAACGGTACATTACGCTACGAGATACTCACCGAGGAGGTATTGACGAATGGGGCGAACCGATAGAGGCCCGTTCCGATTGGAGCGATCCTTTGCCCTGTTCGATCAAGACCAACAGCGATAACCGCAAAGGGCGTTACGAAGACGGCGAATTTCGGCAGGCTTCGTTTACGATCCTCGTTGAGTGCATCCCTTTCCCCTACAATCGGGTGAAACTCGAAAGGATGGGCGAAAACCTCGGAGAATACCGCGTGATGAACGCCGAACCTCTCACCACCGTAGGCAGAACTCAAATCGTAGTGTGATATGGCGAAAGTCGTTACTACTCACGGCAAATATAAGGGCGTCATCGTCAGCAAAACGGATATGCGCAAGCTGAAAGCCGGATTGCAGGCCAAGATGAAAGACATCGTCGCCCTGCTCGTGCAACAACTCTCCTATATCGGGGAAGAGTGCATACGAATCGCCCGCGAGAGTGGCAGCTACAACGATATTACCGGCAATTTGAGGTCATCAATAGGCTATGTGGTGCTTGTGGACGGGGAACCCGTCGTGACGGGAGCTTCGAAGCAATACAACGGCAAGAACGGGCATGGAGAAGCAGGCCCGCCCGCTGCCGAAGCGTTGCTCCAAAAACTGCAAGCAAAATTTCCGTGGGGTGTGGTGCTGATCGTCTGCGCAGGCATGAAATACGCCGCATACGTCGAAGCAGTCCACCATAAGGATGTACTCACATCAGCCGAGTTGAAAGCCGAATCCCTTGCCAAGAAGTTACTCAACGGTCTAATCGAATAGCAAGATGATAAAAACGGAGACGCAGATAGAGCGGGATTTCTACTCTTTCGTCAAAAATAGCAATCTCGGAAAGGCCATCAGAGGGACGGTTTACCGATCCGAAATGCGCCCGACCAATGCCACGACGGAGGATTTGATCGTCAAGTTCCTCGCAGGACTTGATGAACAGGTACAAACGGGAGTGGTGATCTTCAATCTCTATGTCCCCGATATACCTCATGCCGACGGCCGGATGGTTCCCGATAAGAACCGCATCGGCAAGTTGGAGGAGCTGCTTCTCGCATTCGTAGAAACCGCAGGTGGTACGGAATACTGGCTCGAAACCGATACGACACCGACGACGATGCGCAACGAGGAAATAGAGCAGCATTTCATATACGCAAGAATCAAGTTTAACCGCATAACAGAATAGGATTATGGCAAAGAAAATCATCATGTCGTGGTCGAAGTGCAAAATCGAAGTCGGCAAGACCGGCGACGACGAGGCGATGGCCGCCACTCTGACCGATGTAGGGACGATCAACGACAAATCGACGACGCTTGCCACCGAGGACGGCGAAACGCTGACCGCAACGGCAACGGGCGGGATCGTGGTTGCCGAAGAGGAGGGCGAGCCGGTCGTTACCCTGACGACCCGCGTCAAGGAGATGGACTTCGACAAGGAAAAGATGTTCAACGGGGCAGAGGTCTCGGAGGACGGCGACGAGCTGACCGTCAAGACCAACGTCGTATCGGACGACTTTTCCGTGAAGCTCACGCCCAAGAATATCGGTGCTATCGGCATCAAGATTCGTCGGTCGCATGTTTCGTTCCGACCGGGCAGCTCCGAGGAGGAAGGATCGTATGTCGATCTCACGTTCAAGGTGCTCGCCTGCTCCGACGGGGAGCTTTACAAGAAGTTCCGCGTCAAGGCCGCAGACTGGGCCGCGCAAGCAGGGGCATAACATCGCAAGATGCTGACAAGCGGAAAGACGCCCTTTGCGGTTGGAGGAGAAACCGCAATCCGGAGGGTTGGCAGAGTGGCTGAATGCACCTCACCGCTAACGAGGCAAGCCGTCAGGCTTCGGAGGTTCGAATCCTCCACCCTCCGCAATTTTATTCAGAATATGGAACAGACTACTATCGAAAGCCGCGTCGCATCGGCCATACTCGAAAGAAATGTAGGGAATATCGAGATTGAGGGTGTCACCTACGAAATAGCGCCGCCGTCTATCGCAACGCTCATCGTCGTTTCGGAGTTCATCGCCTCCCTCCCGATTGTGGAGAAAGTGGAGAAAACCGAGATCGTAAATTCCGTACTGCATCATGCGCGGTTTTTCCGGCCTCTCGGCGACATCGCGGCGACGCTTATCCTCGGAGCGAAGAGCCTCACCGAGGAGCGCGTCGTCGTGCAGGAGAAACGCTATTTGTTCGGTCTCATCAAGCGCAAGAGCAAGAAGAAAATCAAGATCGACAAACGGGCGGAACTCGCCAAAGCCATTTTAGAGAACGTCCGTCCGACGGTTCTGTTCAACGTCGTCGTACAACGGCTTCAAGACATGGAGATCAGCAGTTTTTTCGCCATTACCACTTCCCTGTCAGAGGCGAATATCCTCAAACCGACAAAGGAAGTGGTAAAAGGCTGAACGACAGCATTTGGGCTACCGTTCTCGGAATCGCAAGAACGCTCGGAGTAACAGAGAAATACGCTTTATACGACATCAGTTATGTAAACGCGATCATGTATAGCCGTGCAATGCCGATGCCCGGCGACAAAGGCGAGAACGGCAACGCGCCGCTTTACGATGGCAGTAAAGACGCGAATAACCCTGAAAATTTCACGGATTTCACAGATGACGAGGAGATTGTAAGAATATGAAAAACGACGACGGCGCATTAAGTTTCGGCACGGCGATAGATATGTCCGGCTTCGATGCCGGCATCGAGCAGATCGAGGGGAAAGTCGCTGGATTGACCTCCAATGTTGAAGTTGAGACTTCCAAAATCTCTCAACTGCTCGCCAACGTCCCGACCTTGAATATCGAAGTCGTCACAAATGCGTCGCAATCCCTTTCCACCATCGACACCGCATACGCCGAACTCGACCGAGTGATTGACACCAACCTCTCGTCCGTATTGGCGTTGGAGGAGCAATATCGGCAGCTCGGCTCCGAAATCTCGAATCTCGGACGGCAGGCCGCAACTCCCGCTATTCAGGCCGAATACGATGCCCTCAAACAGCAGCAGACGGCGATCAAGGAGAATATAGCGTTACGCAAGAAAATCGTTACCGAGGCCGAGAAAGTCGGCGACGAACTCTATCAGACCGAACAGCGGTTGAAGAAAGAGGCCGCGGCCGCCGAAAAGAGTGCCAACAGCCAAGTATCGCTCCGCACCCGATTGAGGCAATTACGGGAAGAACTCGTAATGATGGAGGCATCGGGACAGCGCGGCACGGCACAGTATCGCGCCTTGCAGGAAGAGGCGGGAAAACGCACCGACGCATGGGCCGACGCCACGGCGCAGGCAACGATCCTCGCCCATGACCAGCGCGGTATGCAGGGTCTTATTTCGGGACTTTCAGGTGTCGCAGGGGCTTTCTCCGTAGCACAGGGCACGATGTCGCTTTTCGCGGGCGAGAATGAGGATTTGCAAAAGATCATGGTCAAGGTGCAATCCCTCATGGCTATTACCATCGGATTGCAGCAGATACAGCAAACCCTCAATAAAGATTCGGCATTCACCCTCGTTACCTTGAATGGTCTCAAAGAGTGGTGGAACAAGCTCACGGGACAGAGTGCCGTCGAGCAGGCCGCCGAAACTGCCGCGACCGAGATCAATACCGCAGCACAGGTAGCCAATGCAACGGCGACGGCCGCCGATACTGCGGCGCAGACGGCCAATAATACAGCTACCGCAGGAGGGACGGCCGCACAAGTGGCGAATACCGCATCGACAACGGCACAGACTGCCGCGACGACCGCCGGAACCGTCGCTACAAAAGCCATGTCCGTAGCAATGAAAGGTCTGCGGGCCGCGCTCATTTCTACCGGCATCGGAGCATTGGTCGTTCTTTTGGGGTCGCTCGTGAATTGGCTGATGAAAGCGTTTGAGGCGTCATCGAAAGCCGATAAGAAATTCGAGGAGCAGCAAGAAATCCTCAAAGCAGGCAACGAAGCCTACATCAAGGCTTCTATGGAGATCGAGAACTACAAAAACAAACTCGAAAGCTTCAAGGGGACAAAAGCGCAGGAGAAAGAAGTTGTCAAAGAGCTGAACTCCAAATACGGGGAGGCAATGGGTTACTATAAAACCCTTGCCGAATGGAAAACCGTCTTAAAGCAAAAGGGCGAGAAGTATTGCGAAATGCTCATGCTCGAAGCACAGGCGCAAGCTCTTTTGACAAAAACGACCGAAGCATATATCAAGCTCCAAGAGGTCAGAGCAAAGGCCGAAAACGGCGATTTCAACAAGTGGTGGCGTGGAAAGCGCGGAGATAATCGTGCAGCGCAAAAGGCCATAAATGAAGCGCAGGAAGAATACGAAAACTGGAAAAAACAATGGGGAGAGATACAGGAAAAAGCATCTCAGTTCAAAAAAGATAACGACCTCGATTTCCATATCGACCCGTCCAAAGACAAGTTCGACCCGAAAAAGGCGGCTCTCACGCAAAAGAAATCCATCGAGGAATGGAAGAAAGCGGTCAAGCAGTATATCAAGGATGCGCATAGCGAGATAGCCGACTATACGATTGAGGCGATGGCAGAGGGACAGTCCAAAGAACTCAATCAGATAGAACTCGATACCGTCCGCAAGCGTAATGCGTGGCGTCAGCAGTTGCGCCAACTCGCCAAGGTTAGGCAGGATGCCGAGAAGCAATATTACATGTCGCAGAAAGGCGCGACGGAGGTCAAATGGGCCAATTCCAAGCGCGGCAAGATGACTATCGACGATTACGTCAAGGAGTTACTCCAAGACCCTAAAATCGCCGAGGAGTTCAATCGCGTATTAACGGCCATCACAGAGCAGGGAGAGCGGGAAAAGGCCGAAATCCGCAGGAAATACACCGACGCGCTGATTGACGAATACGGCACGGTCGAGCAGAGGATCGAGAAACTCAATCGGGAGTGGGCGAAGAAACTATCCACTATGCCGACCGAATACCTGCACAACGCGATTAAGCAGATGAACGCCGAGTTTGCCGCATTGGAATCTGCGGATTTCAAAAAGTCGATCAACTGGGAGAGCGTATTCGGCGACCTCGGAAAACAGTCGTTATCGACCTTGCAATACAACCTCGACAAGATCAAGGCTTATTTCGCCTCGAACAAGGATTCGATGGGCGCAACCGAGATCAAGGACTATCAAGAAGCGATTACCAAGATGGAGGAGGAAATCGCCTCTCGAAACCCCTTTGTCGCCCTGCACAAGTCGATCAAGGACATAGGCAACGCCAAAACGGAGTTCGTCGCCGCATTGCAGGCATGGCACGACGCGCAGGATGGGATCACGACCGCGCAGCGGGAATACAACGAAGCTCTCGCCGTCGAGCAGGCCCTCCGCGAGCAGATTGATTTGGGTACTCTCACGGAGGACAGCGATAAGTACCGCGAAGCCGAAGAAAACCTGAAATTGGCGAAATTCCGCGTTGCCGAAGCGACGGAGCGCAACTCGCAGGCTGAACAGCGGGCATTATCCGCACGTAATAATATCACCGTTTCCTACAAGAATTTCACAACGCAACTGCGGGCTGTCGGAGGCGTGATTTCCGGGATCGGCGGCCAAGCGCAGAACCTCGCGGCGATATTCTCCGATGATGTCGCAAATGGTATCGGCAAGGCCCTCGATACTATTGACGCGGTATTGGATGCCGCATCGACTGTCATGGATGCCATCGGAGATGTCGGCAAAGGCGTCGCCGAGGGCGTAGAAGCTACCGTTGATGCAACGGCACAGGGTGCAACGGCCGCAGCAGCAGCCGGAGCCGCCTCTATCAACCATCGAGAAAGCATCGGTTATCCTCGCCGTTATTTCGGCGGCTTTGCAGGTCGCTACGGCCATCGCCAACCTCTTCAACGATGACGATTCCAAGCAGAAAGAAATCGAGAACCTGCAACGCCGCATCGACCAACTGCAATGGGAACTCGACAATGCCGATACCGTCCGCTTGCAGAATAATGTCGGGGATGCCGTGCAGAAATTGAGGGACATCTACGCCGAAACCACGCAGGAGGTATTGCGTCTGCATCTCACATCACAGCAGTACGGCAACTCATGGACACGGATGATCGCCCGGATGCGCTACGATAGCGAGGTATATGAGAAATCCATCGAGAAGATTGCCGATGCGTATGCAAAGGTAGCCTATACCGCCGATAAAGCCCTCGGAGGGAAGAGATACGACGAAAGCCGCAAGCAGCTCGAAAACCTTGCAGAGCAGCAGATACTCATTCAGAAACAGATCAATGAGGAGCAAAGCAAGAAAAAGACCGATCACGGCAAGATCGAGGAGTGGCAGCGACAGATTCAGGAGATCGCCCAAGAGATGGCATCCATCATCAACGAGATGCTGGAAGACATCATCGGCTATACCGCCGCCGACCTTGCCTCGGAACTCGGAGATGCTTTCTTCGAAGCGGCCAAGCAGGGAGAGGATGCGATGGAGGCATGGCGCAAAAAGGTCAATGATATTGTCGCCGATGTTCTGCAAAGGATGCTCGTACAGAAGTATTTGGAAGAGCGTATCGGAGGCATTTTCGACAGATACAAAAAAGAATGGTTCGGCAATGACGGCTCGTTCAAAGGCATCGACGCCGTGATCGGTTCGATGAATGGATTTGCCGGAGAACTCAATCAGGTCGGAGAAGAGTTCAACGCGATCTATCAAGGTCTGTCCGATAGCCTTAAAAAATTATTTCACGGGAGATGCCGAGCGCGAGGGAATGAGCAAGGGGATCGCCACCGCGTCGCAGGATAGCGTCGATGAGAACAACGCCCGCCTGACGACCATTCAGGGGCATACCTATACCCTCGTACAAGGCATGAATGACCTGAATCGCACGAGCAATGCCGTCCTCGACAAACTGACGGGCATTGAGAAGAATACCTCCGAGGCCAACGACAAGCTCGATAGGGTCGATAAGAATATCAAGGACATCAAAAACACGGTTGATGATATTGACCGGAAAGGATTAAAACTCCGCAGCTAAATGAAAGAACTCATCAGACGAATACAGAGGGAATGGAGGGCGGCCAAAGATGCCGCCCAAGCCCAATGCGCCGATAGCGGGCAGTATGAAATGGCCGCAAAACTCGAAGCCTGCGACATGTTCAAAGGCGACGAGACATTGGAAGAGTTGATCGGGCTGATGTTCTCCCCGCGAGGGGTCGAATTTATGACGGCCTACAACTTCCCCAACATCGCCACATTCAGACGATTCAAGAAGTACCACCCGGAGCGATACGGGGTATATATCGACAGTGGCGAAATCTCGCTTTTGGAGGCTCGGAAAGTCTTTTTGATAGGAGATACCACCGCCGAGCTGAAATACCGCGAAACCGCCGGAAATCGGCTATTCCTAATGTGCGGAGCAAAAGCCTCCGTCGCGGCATCGGGATATGCGGTCGTCAAGGTCGAAAAAGGATAAGGATTCCGAGGTGAGTTACATCGTTCAGGACAACGCGAAAATCCTATGGTAGGCAAGCTGTTCATAGACGGACTGGATGCGTTCAGCGAATACGGCATCTTCGTAGAGCAGTACGGGTACAAGGCACTCGTACAGATGCCGTCATTCAAAAACTGAATAGCACCGAATGGCCCGAATATGACGGCGAGGAAACAGATCTCTAATCCGATCCTCGACAGCAAGACATTCTCGATACCGTTTTGCATCACCGATATTTTGAGCGCGAGCGATCTGTTCGAGGTGCTTTCCGATGGGGCATATCATATCTTCGACTTCGCCGAACTCGGCAAGTCCTACAAACTGCGGCTTCTGACCAATCCCGCATTGTCCGCCAAAATCCAGCTCGGAAAAATCACGCTGAATTTCGCCGATGACTTTCCGCCCGTCTATCCGACCGATGAGACGGACATCGAGAGCCTGAACGAGTACAATACGCTGCTGAATCAAGCTCCCTATGCAACAGCCCCGACGGGCTTCAAGCAAAACGGCTACGAGATGGATGATGTCGATTTTTCCCGCTTCGGGGTCTATGTCCTCGACGGCACGGATCGGAATATTCAGAAAGCCCCGAATGTCCGCGAGAATCTGAAAATTGATGTAACCAATCGGCCCGGAGTGGACTATGACGGAGAATCGGTTTTCTACAAGGCGAAAGACGTTGCGATGAAGCTCTTTATCTATGCCGATAGCATCGCTCAATTTTGGGAACGCTGGTATGCGCTTTTCACCGCCCTGCTGAAACCCGAATTACGCAAATTATACAACGACAACACTTTGGAGGAGTATAATTGCTACTACAAGAGCAATGCGGTAACGCGGTTCGATATTCGCCGCAACGGGCGGGTGTGGTGCGAGTTCACCGTAACCCTGACCTTTCCCGATTCGCGGCCCGACGGTAATTACTGCGTATTGGCGACCGAGGATAAGGAGGTAGTGATAACCGAGCCGGAAGAGGGCCTCATTGTATTTAGAATTTAACTCTACAAGGATATGATAAAGAAGAAAATATCGGAACTCCCCGAATGCACCTCATTCAAAGGGCTGTGGACTATCGGTGTCGATATATTCAACAAGAGCGTCAAGGTGTCGCTCGAATATATCCAGTCGGTCGTCGAGGGGATGAAAGCGGCGACAAAAGATGCCACCGATGTCACCGATGCAGCATCGAAGAGTGCCCAATCGGCCATCAATGCCGCGCAAAAAGCACAAGAAGCTACGACCGCCGCCAATACCGCAACCACGAACGCCAGCAATGCCACCGCCGCCGCGATTGAGGCGAAAGAGGATTGCGAGGAGGTGATCGCCGCCGCTGCGGAATTGGAACCGCTGAATCTTGTGCCGACTGCAATGACGGTAGAATACCCCTCGCGCCTGCTGGTCGGCAATATGGCGGAGAATTTCATCCGCGCCACACTCACTCCGGCCAGCGTCAAGCCGAATGTATTGTTCCTCGGCGACGATAAGGCCGTATCGGTAACTCCCGACGGACGCATTACGATCCTTGCCGCCGGAACCAGCATCATCCATGTCATCCCGACCTGCAACGTAGCCCTCTACAAGACGATTCAGATCAAGGTCTCGAAGCCTACGGTCAGGTTGGTAACACTCTCGTCGATCCGCCTCACGGCAAACGGTAATTTCAGGTTCAATTAAAAACAACATCAAGCTATGGCAAGACAAGGTTACATCAGCGAATTTATGAATGGCGGGCGCATCCTCTCGCATGGCAAGATCGAGAACCTCGCAGACGGTTTCAGCCTGCCGAATGACGCGCTGTTCTCGATCTACATCAGGCCCAAATACAGCAGCTCCACCGTGGACGCCGTATTGAGCGTGAAATGCTATCAGGACGACGAATTTTCCGACGCTCCGGTAGTGCTCAACGATTGGTCGCCGATGGCGATCAAGGCCATCGCACCGAATGCGGATTTTCTCAACACTCACGACCTCTATTGGGGAGCTGGGACTTACGTCGAAAAGGTATGATCGTCTCGGTTTTCATCTCCCTATCGCGGCGGCTGCGCCAATGGGCGACATCCCGTAGGCAAAAGAAAATGCGGCTGAATACCGCATCGTCGGTGATGTTCATCGCATCGAAAGGAAAAACGGTTTTCAAATTCTTAAACGACAAATAGCTATGACAGCAGAACAAGAAGCAATCCTCGAACAGATTATCGAGGCTTTTCAGAATGGCAAGCGATTGAGCGACTTGCCCGATGTATCGGGAACCAACCCGTTCAACCTCATTTGCGAGGTATTGGAGGACGGCGAGAGCAAAAAGGCCGCGCTCGCAACGCTCCTGCCTTACATGGAGGAGGAATGCAGCTACGGCATCGAGTTCGACACCGCTGTATCCTCGCCTGCCTGCACCCGTATCGGCAATCTCTCCCTGCACAAGAGCCTGCCGATCCACAACCGGATGAAAGGCTGCCTGCTCAACGACGACGGCGAGGTCGTGGAATATCTCAATCCGGCAAATTGGACGGGACAGACGCGCGACGGCTCGCGGGGTCAGGTCATGGTCGAACTTCCCATGCACTACCGCAAATTCGAGACTGACGGCACGAAGCGGCGGGTACGCATCAGCGAAAGTACCCTCTCCCCGGCTATCGTCTCGTCCCAGGGAATAGATACGTTTCGGCGTATCAGGCTACCATACAGCGCAGCACGACGACCCTCTGCTCGGTCGTGAATATGGATGCCGACTACCGAGGCGGCAACAACAATACGGCGTATGACGGAACCTATCGCACGTTCCTCGGACGCCCGGCGACGGGTATCTCCCGTACCAATTTCCGCAATTACGCCCGCAAACGCAAGTCCGGTTCGACGGAATGGAACTGCATGACCTACGACATCCAAAAAGAACTGTATTGGCTCTTCGTCATCGAATATGCCACGCTCAACTCGCAGGCGACGTTCAATGCGGAAAAGGACAGCAACGGCTATGCACAAGGCGGCCTCGGAGCAGGTGTAACGAACATGTCCGATTGGAGCGGATTCAACGGCTATTATCCGTTCGTGCCGTGCGGCCATACCGACGAACTCGGAAACGGCACGGGCGAGGTAGCATACCCCGTCATCAATGAGGACGGATCGACCCGATGCACGGTCATGGTTCCGCGCTATCGGGGTGTCGAGAATCCTTTCGGTCATGTTTGGCAATGGACGGACGGCATCAACATCCGGATCAGCCCGACCGAGGAGAATGGCGGCGACGGGTTGAGCAAGGTATTCGTCTGCACCGATCCGGCCAAATTCTCGGATAGCGGTTACGACGGCTACGCCCATGTAGGCAACGAGGCCCGCGCAGAGGGATATGTCAAAGAGGTGATTTTCGGCGAGGGAGGAGAGATCATGCCCTCCGTCGTAGGAGGCGGTTCTTCGACCTATTTCTGCGACTACCACTATACCAACATCCCGACGGCCGAAGCATTGCGCGGTGTCCTGTTCGGCGGTGCTTTGCGACTGACGGCTCGGGTGCCGGTTTGGCGTATGCGAATTCGAATAACGCGCCCTCGAATTCGCATGCGTCTATCGGGTCTCGCCTTTGCTTTATCCCCGCATAACGGATAACGCCACAGAAAACACGCTCGGCCAATAATTAAACGATACGACAATGGAGAATAACCATAATCCGATGGAAGATGACGGTTCGCTGGATTTCCTGAAAATCCCCGCCGACGAAACCAACAAGCATTTTAACTGCCCCGAAACGACGCAGCAGAAGTTGATAAACCTCACCTTTTGGGTCTGCGACTACATCGAGGGAGTGAAAACGAAGTTCGGAGAGAATCGGACGCTCGTCAAGATCAAGATGAATCGGGACGATCACGACCGCGATGCACGCAAGTTATTCACCAATTCGCGGGAAATCAAATATGTCCTCGCCAAGATTCGGGAAATGGACAAATTCCCGCGACGGGTAACGATGCGGGCATCGGGAACGCGGTACTATTTGGAGTAATGTATAAAGGTTGGTTGCTCTTGCGGTGTCCTGTTCAGCGGTAATGCGAATAACAGCTCGAATGCCGGTTTTGCGTATGCGAATTCGAATAACACGCCCTCGAATACGAATGCGAATATCAGGTCTCGCCAATGATTTTCAGAAAGGTAAAAACATAAATTTTGAGAGCAACGACCCTGCCTCTCGGCAAAAAATATCACCTCAAAAAGGAGTTAGTAGGCGGTTTCGGGCATCCCGAACTGCCGAACGCCCCGAATATGAAAAGCAAAGCGTCGAAATGAAGCGTATAGGAAACTTATACGAAAAGATCATATCGCTGGATAACCTCCGCCTCGCCGATGAAAAGGCAAGGCGCGGGAAACTCCGCTCGTATGGCGTCTTGCTTCACGACAAAAACCGTGAAGCGAATATCCTTGCCCTGCATGAAACGCTGAAAAATCATACATTCAAGAACTCCGAATACAGCACGTTCACGATCTATGAGCCGAAAGAGAGGATCATATTTCGATTGCCGTATTACCCCGACCGCATTCTGCACCATGCAATCATGAATATCCTCGAACCGATATGGGTTTCGGTCTTCACAAAAGACACATATAGCTGCATCAAGGGCCGCGGGATTCACGGAGCGATGCGGAATGTCAAGCGGGCCATCAAAGACCGGGAAAACGCCCGATATTGCCTCAAAATCGACATCCGGAAGTTCTACCCGTCGATAGACCACGACGTATTGAAAACCATCATCCGCCGCAAAATCAAATGCAAGGATACGCTCGCCCTGCTCGATACGATCATCGACAGCACCGACGGCGTGCCTATCGGCAACTATTTGAGCCAATACTTCGCAAACCTGATGCTCGCCTACTTCGATCATTGGATCAAGGAGGAGAAGCGGGTGCGATACTATTTCCGATATGCCGACGACATGGTATTTCTCGCCTCCACGAAAGAGGAGCTGCACATCCTGCTGTCCGACATCAAGAAGTATCTCGCAGCCTTGAAATTGACGTTGAAAGGCAATGAGCAGATATTTCCGATTGCCGAGAACCGGGCGGACAAGCACGGGCGCGGCCTCGATTTCGTCGGGTTCGTATTCTACCACAACCAAACGCTCATGCGCAAATCCATCAAGCAGAATTTCTACCGCATGGCCGCGCGTCTGAATAAGAAACTCAATATCAGCGCGAGAGACTACAAACAGAAGCTATGCAGTTGGTACGGATGGGCGAAAGTCTCCAATTCAAAACATTTGTTAAAAACCATCATTAAATCGCAATTCTATGACACGTTCGTATTACGATGCAAGGCCGTCTAAATTCGAGGCCGTAGGCAACGGAAGCTACATCTACCGTTGGGATATTCAGGAAGAGGACGCCCCGCAACATCAGATCATTGCCGAGGGGAACGAGAAACCCATCGCCGAAACTCCGCGCAAGCAGTATTCCTGCTATGAGGTAGTTGTATGGGCGACCGTTACGAGTAACAAAATCACGGAAGCCGCCATCCGTGCAATGTGGGATGCCAACTACGAGCAGAAGCTCATCAATGAGTACAACGCCGCCAATCTCGGCGTATATGGCGGCTCCAAGTCGAGCGACGAGGCAAAGGCGAAGATCGCCTCATACAAGGACTTTCTCGCAGCGAGAGCCACGTTGAAAGCCCAAATCGACGCAGACTGCGCCGAGCTGAACATCGAATAAAATCAGATCATGCTGACCCTGCATTTCAACAACACGACGTTGGACGTACAGGAGAGCGATAGCAGCTACCGCTATCGCTCCCTCATGTCCAAGCCGCAACTCGTCCTGAAATTCTCCCTATCGGAATTTGTCGAAATTCCGGTCGGGGCATGGTGCGAGTATCAAGGCGTGAAATACAAACTCGGATCGCCGGAAAACATCAAGAAAAACGGAACCCGCAATATCGAATACACGCTCACCCTCGGAACATTGGAGGACAACATGAGCCTGTATAAGATGCGTAATCCCGTCGATAAACGCCTCAAATGGTCGATGTGCGCCAAGCCCCACGAACTCGTCGAAGCTATCGTCTGGAATCTCAACCAGCGCGACGGGGCCGGAGTTTGGAAAGTCGGCGAATGCCTCGATGCGGCGGAGCAGACGGTCGAGTTCAATCACACCTACGTCGATGCTGCATTGCAGGATGTCGCAAACAAATTCGAGACCGAATGGGAAATCAACGACTATACGATCTCGCTGCATAAAGTCGAGTATTTCAAGGATGATCCCCTGCCGCTCGCATACGGCAAGGGGAACGGTTTCGAGCCGGGTGTCGGACGCACCACGCAGAGCGATGAGTTGCCGATCAAGCGGCTTTATGTTCAGGGCGGAGACCGCAATATCGACCGCTCGAAATACGGCTCGGCGGAATTGCTGTTGCCGAAGTCGCAGACGCTCGTTTACGAGGGCCGCACCTATCAATCTGATGCGGAGGGGTATTCCATCGAGCGCATCGACAAGATTTCCGATGCAGTCAAGGAGGACAGCCTTGATTGCTCCGAAATATACCCATCCCGCGAGGGGACGGTATCAAAGGTAGAAACGATGGATGTCGGGAAGAATTTCTACGACATCATCGACAACTCCATCCCCGCAGAGCTGAATTTCAACGACTATATCATTGAGGGCGAGACGGCGACGATCAGTTTCCAAAAGGGAATGCTCGCGGGCGACGATAAGCAGTTCGAGTTCAAATACAACCACTCGGAACGCCGCTTTGAACTCGTACCGCAGGAGATCGACGGGGTTACGATGCCGAACGAAACATTCAAGCCCGCCGTCGGCGACACTTACGCCATTTTCGGGATCATGCTGCCGGATGCCTATATCTGCAACAATACGGATAAGACAGGGGCATCATGGGATATGTTCCGTGAAGCGGCCCGTAAGCTCTATGAGAACGAAGACCCGAAATTCACCTTTACCGGCACTCTGCAAGGACTATGGGCGAAAAAGAATTGGCTCCGCGTGGGTGGTCGGCTGAAAGTCGGGGGATATGTTCTGTTCACCGATGAGCAGTTCGTTCCCGATGGCATAGCAATCCGCATCACGGGTATCAAGGAATACCTCACCTCACCGTATGCCCCTGTTCTCGAAATCTCAAACTCGGTTTCGGGCAAGAGCGTATCTTCACAGCTTCGGGAGATCGGGCAAAATGAGGTGGCGACAGATAACAGCATCCGCAACGCCGTAAGCTATACCAAGCGTCGGTTCCGCGATGTCAGGGAAACAATGGCGATGTTGGAGGATTCAATGCTCGACAACTTCACGAACTCCATCAATCCGCTGACCGTGCAGACGATGATGATGCTCGTCGGGGATGAGAGCCTGCAATTCCGGTTCGTCGCCAGCAAAACCGACCTCACGGCGGTAAACGACGGTATCACCTACGACAATGCGGCAAAGCAGTTGCATATCCCGCACGGATTCATCCAGCACATGACGCTCGGCATCGGAACGATTTCATCCTCTCATGCCGATTCGGAGTACAAGGTTTGGGAGATGAGCGAATACCTTTCACCATACCTCGACAATGGCGAAAAGAAGTATTATCTATATGCCAAGGTCAGCCGCACGGACACCACCGCAAAAAGCGATTTCCTGCTCTCTGATCGAGCGATCAAGATGAATGATGTTGCAGGGTATTATCATCTGCTGGTAGGTATTCTGAATAGCGAATATGACGGCGAACGGAGCTATGTTTCGCTCTATGGGTTTTCGGAGATTCTGCCCGGCCGCATCACGACCGATAAAATTGTATCATCCGACGGTCAATCTTTTTGGCACCTAATCAAGAATCAGTTTCGAGCAGGAGATGCCAATAAAGCATTCGAATGGAATATAGGTGATTCAGGCGCATTTAATATTATTGGTGCTCGTATCGAAACGAATAAAGATCGTTCAAGAATAGTATTGAATCCCAATTCCCCGGCGTATCGAAATGTATTATAATGATACACTAATAGCTTTTTGGTCCTCCGACGCAAACGGATCTCTCATTAATGTAATGCCGAGAGAAGGAGGCGCAGCCAATAAATATGCCATCATATCATCTAATACCATATCATTAAATAGAGACTTCCCTGATGGATTAAGTTATTCATCTGAGTTTAATTCAGATAATGCTAATTTATGGGTAAGAGGCCAACGTAATGCAAGGGTGGTTAATTTTATAGTAGGAGTAAAAAATACAAATACAAATGGTTATCCAATTTTGAAGATTTTAATGGACGGTATTCCTACTTCCGACCCAAAAGTTTATGGACAGGTTTGGAGAGACGGAACTACTCTGAAAATATCACAAGGATAATACAGCTCTTCATTATAGAATACCTACCCGTAATCACAAGTGCCGTCAGAACCAAATAATAATTTTCCCATTCAAAATAGCACCTATTAGATACTATTTATTACCTTTATTGAAAATTAAATCCACTATGGAACAGAAGATTGAAAAAGGAATCGGGTGGCTTGAAAAGCTACTCAAAATGGAGGAGAAGTACGGATTTTTCCGTTTTCTGCGGGTGCTCCTGCTTTTACTCCTCACGGGATTTGTAATCCTCACTATCACCAATCCGTGCTATGTGCTGGATAAAGTCGAATCAATCCAAGCAGAGAAACATGATGAATCGGTATCCAAGCGCATTCAGGTAGATGCGGATATTCGTCTGATGCTGCGCAAACTCTTATATGCGCTCGATGCCGACCGTACATGGCTCATAGAGCTGCATAATGGGGGCAAAAACCTATCATCAGGATTACCGTTCCTATACGGCGATATGCGAATCGAAGAGATCGCCGACAGCATTAATAACGTCGATGACGAATATACCGATTTTCAGCTATCGAAATACCCTTTTTATCGGGAAAGTCTTTGACGACGGATTTTATTGGGGAGCTATCGAAACGATCAAGGAGATCGACGAACGAATGTATTTCAAGTTCAAGTCGAATAATGTGAACGAGGTCGCCATTCTCGCCCTATATGCAGGAGAAAAGCCGCTCGGAGCAATCGGCATATCATTTTGCGGACAAAAACAGATGGACGCCTCCGCTGTCGGCAAGGCTATTCGCAAGTGCGGTATTCAGGTAGCAACCCTATTATCCAACTAACATCACAACATCATGGAAACTATCAAAAAGATTCTGACCGCCATCTTGAAATGGCTGGGGAGTATTCCATCCGACAAACTCCTGCACCTCATTGCGGGTGCGGTAATCGCGGCCTTTTTCGCCCTTGTCATTCCCTATACGGCTGAAATATGCGTCTTATTCGCCGCCATCGCAGGGGTGGCAAAAGAGGCTTTCGACCAATACCGCTACAAAGGATGGGATTGGCTTGACTTGGCCTATACAATGGCCGGAGGTTTCATCATTCAAATTTTCGCGTGGCTATGAAACTACTTTTGAAACGCATCGCATTGAAGCCGACCTATACCATCGGCTGGCTCTACATCGACGGGCAAAAGGTCTGCGACACCATCGAAGATGCCGTGCGAGACCTGAACAAAAACGGACAGTTCGACAATGGCGAAAAGAAAGTGTATGCCGAAACCGCTATCCCCTATGGGACATACGACATCACGCTGAAAATCCAATCTCCGAAGTATAAGGATCGAGCGCAGTACAAATTCTGCGACGGCTACCTGCCTCGGCTGCTCAATGTGCCGGAGTTCGACGGCATCCTGATCCATATCGGCAATACCGCCGAGGATAGCGCGGGGTGCATATTGGTCGGCGAAAACAAGGAGGTCGGCAAGGTGCTGAACTCGACGGCGACATTCCGACGGGTCTATGACATGCTCAAAACGGCCTCCGACCGGGGCGAACCAATCCAAATCGAAATCGTATGAGAACGCTGATTTTGTGCCTTATCATCGGTTTGCTGTCGGCCTGCTGCCCGTGCAAACATCTGACGACCTCGACCGGAATGCGGGATAGCCTGCATGTCGAGATCAGGCATCGCACAATATGGATTCCCGACACGGTACGGGTGCAACTGCCGGCCGAGCGAACCGAGCAGACCGTCCGCCAAGATTCGAGCCACCTCGAAACCTCGGCAGCGGTATCGGACGCAAGGATCAACCCCGACGGGTCGCTATCCCACTCGCTCGAAAACAAGACGGACGATCGGGAAATACCGACGCAGCGGCCGATAGAATATCGGGACAGCATCGTTTATCGGGATCGGGAGGTCGAGGTTGAAAAGATCGTCGAGGTAGAGCGCAAATTGACATGGTGGCAACAGACGCAAATACGCGGTTTTTGGGTGGCAATTATCATCATTCTCGTACTGCTCCGTAAAAAGATTTTTCCCTTGATTCGGAGGTTTATTTGAGGGCGCAAAGGCGAACAATACAGCCGATTATAATAATAGCTCCAAATTTCAGAAACTTTTTGTACCTTTGAAAAAGTTTTGATATTATAGCGTTTGCTATTGTTTTTAAGGTTTAGGAAATCGCCAATTTCACAACGGACTTAAAAACAATGGTAAATGCCTGCGTTATGCGTGGGCATTTCCTTGTTAGTCCGTAGGTGTTTGGCGATACCTCTAAACCGACAGGAACGCCCACGCTTTTTGTGTGCATATCCGGAAACAGCAGCGAATGTTTGATTTACGGATAGCATGAGCGAAAAGAAACCAACAAGGCAGGCGGAGATCGTATTTGCCGCCATGAAAGCAATCGAGGCCAACGGCGGCGAAATGAGGATTTCGGATATATACGCAACCCTCGCATCATCGTTCCCGCTGACCGATTATGAGAAAGAGGAAACCAAGAGCGGCGTCATCCGCTGGAAAGCGTATCTCAACTTCTATTCGATAGAGGTAGGCAAGGTCGGGTATCTCGTCAAAAAGAGCGGGATTTGGCATCTGACGGAAGAGGGTGCGAAAGCTCTTGCCGCCGGAGCCGGAGAGTTCTTCGCCGATTTTCACGGCAAGTTTTCCAAGATACAGAAAGAGCACGCGGTATCGGTCATCGAGGAGAATGCGGATCAGCCCGATGATTTGGATATGTTGCAAGGTCAGGCATCGAAAGGCATTCGGGAGTATATCATCAAAAAAGAACCCTTACGAGTTTCAGGATTTGGTCGCCGCCCTGTTGCGGGCAATGGGCTACTATACGCCATTCATCGCCCCGAAAGGCAAGGATGGCGGCGTTGATATTATCGCCTACCGAGACCCGCTCGGCACGACCGCCCCGCAGTTGAAAGTACAGGTCAAGCATTATCCGACCTCTGCAATCTCCGTCGATGTCGTCCGCAGTCTGCTGGGGTTCTCGTGAAAGAGGGCGAGGTCGGCCTGCTGGTTACATCGGGGACATTCACCAGCGAATCCAAGAAAGAAGCCCGCAACGGGCATCGTTGCCTGCGTCTGATCGACATCGACGAGTTCATCGACCTATGGATTCGCTATTACGACCGCATGAGCGAGGAGGACAAAGCCCTGCTCCCGATTATTCCCTGTTTATTTTCTGAAAGCATAAAACCATCATATTATGAAAAAAACTCTTATCTATTCTATTCCTATCCCTTTGCATCGCAGCTTGCTCCAAAGACGATACCCCAAAGCCGGAGATGGACGAAACCGTCAAACAGATTTGGCAGACTTTGAACGGCAGATATATCGGGTTCCATGAGGATAAGTTATCATCCGCCGGTTCCTATACGGAAACCATCGTCTTTCAGCCCTATTCCGAGCCGGAAGAGATCAAGCCGACGGTAATCCTTTTCCCGGATTTTACAGCATACGGAACCGCCGTCATAACCGACACCCGATTTGAAGAGATCAGCGGCTCATCGACCTGCTATTACTCAATCGACGTAAAATATGAGGGAGCAATCCCGACGATCTCATTCTTTGAATACGGAACGGACGGCGAAGTAGTAAACAGCGAAGATCAGCGCAACATCAAGGTCATCGACGCCTCCTCTTTCAAAATGTGGGATTATGGCTTGACCGAGGCCGAGAATGCGATAATCTACACCAAGCAATAGAAATCCAAATAATTCATTATCTTTGCGGTACTGATAGCCCCGTATCAGTTGCGTTGAATACCCTCTCGACAGACCGATAGATCGGGCGTTGAGAGGGTTTTTCATTCGATTCTGTTACCCGTCTGTTACCCGGCCTCCGAAGTGGCGTTTATTGGTTACAAATAAGCCAATATATCATAGTGAGTTACAACCTATTTTAGAAAGAAGTAATAGATTTTGCATCGGCAAGTGATGGCTTGGAAACAGCCGTAACCAACCATAACCATTTAGAATAAAGTCGCTGTATACCAGCGACTTTTCTATTTTAACACTTCCCAGTCCGTATTTGGAGATAACGGTTTTTATCCATATTTTTCTATCATATTTCTACCGCGACAGAAATTCACGGTTAGCCCGAATGTCACAGTGACGCATTAGTTGACGTGTGTTGACAATGGTTTACATGTGTAGACAAAAAGGGAAATAAAAAACAGAGAAAATGATATAGGAAATATGGAAGTAAAGAGAATTTGTCAATGGTGCGGAAAACCATTCATCGCACAGAAAACAACGACCTGTTATTGTAGCCCTCAATGCTCGAAGCGAGGTTACAAACATCGTATCAAGGAGCGCAAAATGGAACTGCGCCATATTCAAGAAATGCAGGAGCTGCGCTCCAGTCTGGAGAAGCAGGAATATTTCACTTTCTCGCAGGCTGCCCGATTGATGGGCGTAAGCCGTCAGTACATTTATAAATTAGTCAAAGAGGATAAACTTAGAGCATCCCGAATTAGCGGAAGAATGGCTTTGGTAAGACGTGCAGACATAGAGTTAATGCTCAAAAGTAAACCTTACGAACGACTGGTTGCAAAAAACGACTTCAACATCTCCGAGTATTACACCGCCGAAGAGATTGCGGAAAAATATAAAGTCAACGCCAAATGGGTGTGGACTTACACACGGCAACATAAAGTGCCGAAGGTGAGAATACGCAAGTTCAACTATTACAGCAAGAAACATATCGATGCCGCCTTTGCCAAATACGAGGTGGATTCCGACCTTACCGAATGGTACACACCGGAAGAGATTCAGGAGAAGTACGGCATGACACGTGTCGCCATCCGTTCGCAAGTGTATCGGAACAACATTCCCTCCAAGAAAGAGCATGGGCAGATATTCTACTCAAAGCTCCACTTCGACCTCTCGAAGAGTTCCGAACAGGAGAGCAAGGCGGAATACTACACCGTCAAGGAGGCGATGGAGAAATTCAAACTCTCTCGTGATTCGGTTTACGGTATTCTGCAATTCCACCAGATCAACCGTGAGAAGAACGGACGCTTCGTCAGATTCCTGAAAGTGGAGTTTGACCGGGTAATGGGTGTCCGCAAATAGTCTAATTTATGGCTATCCGTAAATTATTCAAAATTAATCCCTCCTGTAGGTAATCTGCATGATTACATTATAGAGTTTCGCCGACGAATTAATAATAACCATAAAATATAACATTATGCATGAATGCAAGACTGTGACATTAAGGACACGTCCGCTAAAAGGCAGGATGATGTCTTTCTATCTGGATTATTATCCGGGGTATCGAGACAAAGAGACAATGAAAGTTATCCGTCATGAATCGCTTGGTATTTATATCTATGCCAATCCGAGAAACAAACGTGAACAGAATTTCAACGAGGTAATGACCGAGAAAGCCGAAGCCATCCGTTGCCGCAGGTTCGAGTCGGTAGTCAATGAACGGTATGACTTCTTTGACAAGTACAAACTCAAGGCAGACTTTCTGGAGTATTATCGCAAGCAGCTCCGTAAGCATGACCAGAAATGGGAGTTTGTCTATCTGCATTTCAATAACTTCGTACATGGCAAATGCACCTTTGAAGAGATTGACATCGACCTCTGTAACAAGTTTCGGGAATATCTGCTGAGTGCCAAGAAGCTAAGGCGTAACGGACGTATCACACGAAACTCCGCATCAGGATATTGGTCTACCTTCAGGGGATTCCTGAAAATACTCTACCGTAATGGGATGATAAAAACCAATGTCAATGACTTCTTGGAAAAGATAGAGACAGAAGATGTAATGAAAGAGGCCCTGTCTGTTGAGGAACTGTACAAATTGGCCGAGACACCTTGTAAGAAGCCTATTCTGAAAACGGCATCGCTGTTTTCCTGTATGACCAGCTTGCGTATCAGTGACATTCTCTCGCTATGTTGGGAAGATATCGTGGACTATTCTGCCGGTGGGAAATGCGTACACATCATTACGCAGAAGAACAAAGCGGAAGACATCATTCCCATCAGCGAAGAAGCATTGGGATTGATAGGCTATAGTTCTGAAAAGAAAGGTTTGGTATTCAAGGGACTTATGCGTAGTTGGACGCAAATACCGATGAAAGAATGGATTCGTTCTGCCGGAATTACCAAGAACATAACATTTCACTCGTACCGGAGAACATTTGCAACGCTACAAGCAGCTGCCGGGACGGACATCCGTACCATACAGAGCATCATGGCGCACAAGAGTATCACCACCACGCAAAGGTATATCAAAGTCGTGGATGCCAACAAACGTGAAGCCAGCAAGAAAATTACCCTGACACGGCAAGACTGACAGCTGCTTTGTCCCCGATTTCTGCGGTCAGAGTATGATTTTTCACCTAAAAATCATACTCTGACCGTGATATTTAGCATGATACGTGGTAACTATCAATCTTTTTTATTGCAACTATCTGGAATATCGATTATATCTTTAGCGCAAAACGATTCCAAATACTTGCAGACCATGACGAATAAAAAACAAATTCAGACTAAAAAGATAAGTTTTATCCTCGCACTGTCCGTTATCATTTATGCGGCCATAGACACTTATCTTTTCCTTTGCCATGACATCAATATCATGCGCATAACGACTCCTGTCATCCTTGGACTGGTAATAGCTATCATATTGTGCGGACTCCTGCACAAATTTTTCTATAAATGGCTGACAAAAAAAATCCTATCAACTTCTCTTTTTAGCGAGCCATCTACCCCTATTGTAGAATCAGAGAACGTCATAGAATCTATGGATGCTACTGAAATACTGCCCATCGAGCAACCGATGGGTTTGGCTGAACAGAAGTGTCCTCCGTCCCAACAGTCAAATCAAAATACTGTAAACTCTGATTGTCTTAAAGATTCTCATTTGAATAAATATGATTCCATATTGGTGGAACTCAAAAAGAAAGAGATTGAAAGGCAAGCGGAAATTATGGATGCGATTCGGGAATATGTAACCATCAAAACAGCACCTTATCTCTCTAAAGAAGCTCTTGCCACTCTCATTGGAAATATCGAGTGCATGGCTTGCGGTCAAACCGATTTATATAAACCGATTCGTTCCAATATAGACAATCCGCTGAGGTCGCCGGGGCTTCGCCATTTGGCATGGAATGTCGGTGAACGCTTGAGAGTGCCCTTAGCGAAAAGAGCCGTTTTTATCAAGAAATCATTTCCATACGAACTCGTAAACGCGACCCTTGAATATCTTAAACTTAATTTACGGGATAATGTCTCAAGCCAGATTCCCATTGATGTACCAGATAAAGGCGACTATCGCTTCCATTTAGATGTAGATAATGATGACTCGCAATAAAAAAAGTATGCAGACGAAATAATTAATCCGGTCTGTATTGTTCTGCAAGGTTTCATTGAGTTGGTTCGCAGCATGTTAAACGATTAAAAGAATCATAATATGGAAAAAGACCAACTGACATTCAACGACCTGCCGACTGTGGTAGGCGAACTATGCGACAGAATCGCAAGTATGGAAAACCTGCTTACGGAGAAACTTTCCAAGCAGTACGAAACCAAAGAGAACACGCACGTCCCCATGACCGTACAGGAGGCTTGCAACTATCTTAAAATGCCGTTGTCGACCTTTTATTACAAGGTCAAGAAGGACGATATTCCGGTTATAAAACAAGGAAAGCATCTCTACATCTATCGTGACGAACTGGATAGATGGCTGGAATCTTCCCGGAAGAATCCGGCTCCGCAAAGTTTCGAGGAAGAGAATGAATCCTTGCTCGCCTCCCATCGCCGTAAACCGAACACTAAAAACTGGTAGCGATGGAAAAGACGAACACTATTATTCTTTCTCCGGAAGAATTGGCCACTTATATGGCGGAGTCAACAATAAGCGTAACAAGTACATACGAACACTCCCCGGTGGTTCTGATGGTGGACGATACTGTTATCGGAACATTGGGAAACTTCAGTGCTTCCATCGGAAAAGCCAAAAGCAAGAAAACTTTCAACGTTTCAGCCATTGTCGCATCGGCATTGAGTGGCAAAGCAGCGTTCTTCATTATCGGTCTACATTTCCCGAAAATAAGCGGAAGATTCTATACATAGACACAGAGCAGGGGCGGTATCATTGCCAGCTGGTATTGAAACGCATCTTACGTTTGGCCGACTTGCCGGAATACAAGAATCCGGATAATCTGATTATGCTGGCTCTGCGCAAGTTTTCCCCTAAACTACGTCTGGCGATAGTCGAACAGGCCATTGGCACAATCCCCGATCTCGGACTGGTGATTATAGATGGCATTCGTGATTTCCTTTACGACATCAACTCCTCCAGCGAATCCACCGACATCATCTCCAAATTCATGCAGTGGACGGATGACAGGCAAATCCATATCCATACCGTCTTGCATCAGAACAAGAATGATGAACATGCCCGTGGTCACATCGGCACGGAACTCAACAACAAAGCGGAAACCATCATGCAGGTCGAAGTGGACAAAGAGGACAAGACTGTAAGCGTGGTCGAAGCCGTCCATATCCGTGACCGCGAGTTTGAACCTTTCGCTTTCCGCATAAACGAGGAAGCCATGCCCGAACCGGTAGGGTCCTATCTGCCAAAGAGAAGAAGACCGGACGACCAACCAAAGGACCGTTCGATCCGGACAAGGAGATTCCAAAGAATGTACATCGTCCAGCATTGATGCCGTTTTTGCCAATGGCAACATCAACAATTACGATGATTATATAGAACGCTTGAAAGAGGGTTACGGATTACAGGGTATAAAACTCGGTTATAACAAGGCGGTAAAGGTCGCAACATTGCTCAGCGACAAACAAATGGTTATAAAAGAAGGGAAAGATTATGCCTTCAATCCAGAATACCATTATTGAGTTCAACTTTACTTTATTGTTGGGGCGTATATATAAGAATAAAGCAAAGTCGGAGGAAGACATCATGTGAGATATTCATATTCTTCCCTCTTTTAGAGGCTAGTATCATCCTATGTTTCCTATCCGAGTGCCAGTTCACTATACGCAACCGATATGGCTTGCCGTGAAGCATCAACAGGTAACTGTTGCGAGATATGCCAAGGTATAACCTCACTGCGTTACGGTTGTACATTGGCGCTCTCGCCTGTTCAGTTCCCTCGCCGGTGCGGTACTCGCAAGCTCGCACCTATTCAACCATTATAAAACGATTCAAATGAAAGAAGATATTGACAATACATCGGACTCCTCAAAAGAAACCAGAAGTGTCTTTATCGGAGCTAAAGTCACTCCTACTCAGAAGGAGCATATAAAATCACTGGCCGGGCAATGCGGCATGACCGTAAGTGACTACATATTATCACGTGCGTATAACTTCAAGCCCAAAGCAAGGCTTACGAAAGAAGAAGCTGCTCTGTTGCAGAATCTGGACGATTGTCGGTCAGACCTCATAAAATACACATCCGCCCTACACGGAATGTCCACAAAGCAGTGCATGGCAATGTTCAATCAGATTCCGTTTATGGTGGGTTGGCTCAAAGAACTTGGCAATGTAGCCGAAAGTGTCTGCCAGTTCCTGAATGCCGTAAAAGAGAAGAATAAAATTCCGTCTAACCCACAATCCGAAGAAAAATGATTGCGAAAGCCAAAGCCATATCGCACGGTATAAACGACATCCGTTACATTACCGGCGAATCACAGCACAAAAAACATCCGGAAAAGATTTATCGGGTATTGGACAATCTGTTGCCCTCAGAACCGGACGCTATGGGGATATGGAACTCCATGCAATTGACCCTTTCCCAGCATCGGCCGATAAAGAATTCCATAATCAGAATCGAGCTGAGTCCTTCTCCCGAACATACCCAGTTCTATGACATGGAGGACTGGCAAAAGCTCTGGCACGAATTCGCCGAGGAGTTCGACAAACAAGTGATTACCGGCAAGGACGGAAAAGTCCGTTCTTGCCAAACCAATTTGGCTAATAGCAAATACTCGGTTTGGCTGCATACGGAATCTAAAGGCGAAGTTCCCCATCTCCACGCTGCGGTCTGTCGTTTGGATGAGGACGGCAATATCAACAATGATCACAACATTCATCTTCGTGCACAACGTGCCGCCGAGCGAGTGGCAAAGAAACGAGGATGGACAACTGCGGCACAAATCCGAAATCGCAACATACCACAAGTAAACCGGGATTGTATGGAGGTATTGAAAGCAATGCCATCGTGGTCATGGGATGAGTATAAGAATGCTCTTGCACGGAAAGGCTACGTCGTATATGAACGAGAGGACAAGCAAGGTATTATCCGTGGTTATGCACTCGTGCATGGGAACACCAAATACAAGGCTTCCGAATTGGGAGTCGGCAGAAATCTGATGATCTCGAAACTTCCTGCGACATGGAAGAAGCTGCATCACCAACCAACGGTTGCTATTAGGAGCAATACTCCGCAAACCATCCAACAGATAGCGGAACATAAAGCGGCTTCTATTGACTATACCCAATATCGCCCAAACCATCCAAATATGATTCCCTATACCCTTATCCATGAAGGCAAGGAACACCGATTCTATATTCCGGAAAAAGTACTCGACTGCTTCAATGACGAATTTGATTACAGATTTGTTGACAACAGTCAAGAGCTTACCAATATGGCTGTGGCCATTTTTGTAGGACTGCTTGAAACGCCGAATGTAGCAACCGGCGGAGGTGGTGGAGGTTCGCAAAGCGACCTTCCGTGGAGAGACAAGGACGAGGACGATTTGCAATGGGTTCGCAGATGCGCTCGTGCCGCCAGTCGTTCGTTAGGAAAGAAAACGAAAACAGGATTAAAACGATAAGCCTATGAAAAAGAAATTCGATTTTTCCGCAGAAATGAATGAAGCGAAATCCATAAAAGCCACCCCCAAGAATGAATATCCGGAAGAAGAAAAACGGTCTGCTCAAAGTGAACGTCAAGGAACTTGCCAGTCTGAATGATAACGTGCATTACATGATTACAAATCTGGAAAATCTGCTCGAATTTCTACGAGAATATAAATTGAAATTGCACAGCAAACAAAGGAAGAAGCCGAAAAATTCGGGCAATCTGTCCTTGATAAGTTCCTTCACCAAATTCAAGACAAATGTAGTGAAACTGAGCGAAATATCCGCAAGGCTGACAGCTATATTTTCATACCGCACACAACATTCTATATCTTGATTATCATACTGGTTGTACTGTTTTCTTTTTTTTCGCCAGCATCATAATAGCAAATGCAGAGATTTTACATTCCGCATTGATTTGGAAGACCGGTTTATGGACTGTTCTGATTGCCGTGGCTGGAATTACTGCAATGATACTACTTTTTAAAAAATTTTGGACAGGTCCAAATAGCAGATTACTACAAAGCGACGAGTCTTAAAACCTAAAAATCAGGATTGAAACTCGTTGCTTTTTACCTCCATATCATTCTATATCCAAAGGGAGTAGATTCCCATCACTGAATCGGTCAAAGTCGGACTGGAACAGTCTGTCTTGAATAACCCTGTACTTTTCAAACTCCGTTTCCGCAAACTCTTTGGCAAATTCGGCTGACACGTTTCCGTTATCCTGTAATATCGGGAGTTCTGCCACATCAATGAATTTGTCAATACGATTTGCCCAATCCTCCATTGTCATTGGAATGTGACGCTTAGCCATATTTTCTGCCATATCAAGGGACGCATTGACTATTCTGCCCATTTCTTCCAATTCGTTTTCTCGCAAATAGTTTTTTGCAACAGACACATCTGTTTTGACAATTTTCCCATTCGGAGCCTTTTCCCAAGTTGTCAATCCCATGTGCTCTTTATCTGCATTGGCTCGTTCAACAATCAGCTCCGCAGCAGTATGTCCGTGTATAGCGTAGTGCATTTTGTTCTGTACTTTCTTGAAAAACAGACGAGTTGTCGGAGCATCCTTGTTGTAGTCTATTGCCGTAGCATAAATATCGGTCAGTTTCTGATAAAAACGACGCTCACTCAGCCTTATCTCCCTTATTTCGGCAAGCAAATGTTCAAAGTAGTCCTCACCTATGAAAGATCCGTTCTCCATTCGCTTACGATCAAGCACATATCCACGGATGGCAAACTGCCGGAGTACAAACGTACACCACTGCCGGAACTGCGTGGCACGAACAGAATTTACACGATAACCTACACTGATGATGGCATCGAGATTATAGAATTTCAGCTTACGATTTACCTGACGTCCACCTTCCACTTGAACTGCCGAGAAATACTCGGTAGTTGCGTCCTGCATCAGTTCTCCACTTTCATATATATTTTTCAAGTGAAGTCCGATATTATCTGTGGAGCAGTCAAATAATTGCGCCATAGCTTTCTGTGTACACCAAATGGTTTCATCCTTATACATCACTTGAATCCCATCCTCCTTGCCTTCAAGCATGAAGATAAGAAACTCTGCTGTACTATTCCGTATTTCTATATTCTTTGCCATAAAAAAATGTTACGATGACTATATCGGTTGGTTATCATCATCTACGATTTCAACAATTTCTCTGCAAAAAGCTTCTTGCGAAATTAGCAGACTCAAAACACGTGTGAAGTTATTCAATTCTCTTTCTTCTGTAAGCTTTTGTTCTTGTGTTTTACCAATGTGGCCTACTCTGAAATACATATCAATTGCCTTGTCAATACCACTCAGGATAGTTGGCATGTCTGCAATAATTGCTTTATCCTTAACATTACCTTCAGAGGTGGATTCGACATAAATCGGATAACTACGGTGAACAGTTGTGATTGGATAAGATTCAAAATGTATTTTGCGGAAATATATTGTTGCTTGCCTTTTCATATCAGCATCAAGAGTCCTTGGGATAACAATTCTAATCTTCGCAGATTTGTATATTTTATCCCCAATTTGAATTTTATCACCTTGTCTAATTATCTCATCTGCCAACAATTTGATGAAATTTTCAAAATAAGAAATTGCGATAACAGTAGAAGGCAAAAGCCCCAGATGTCCTAAGGCAACTTTTTCATCAATTTTCTTTTTAAGATTTGACAGTTGCATTTCAAAGTCCTGATTAGGTATTTTGATCCCATCTTGGTTAGAAGTTGTCGTGTAAGATAATAATGTAACGCCTAATATATCAGATGGGATTTTAACCGTATCTTCTTTAATGATATAGGCTCTGTCAATTCCAACTCTTCCCAAAAAGAGTCCATATTCAAAAAGCACATTATCTCTTGCTGTATTATATTCTTGATTTCGGATTCTGCTAATATCGTCAGCGGCAAATATCATAAAACCAAAATCAAACAAACTTGCAGACTTAAGTAAGGTTTCCAAAAAGCCTTCATTAAATTGAAATATACCGTCATTCCAAATATAACAATCATAGTCTGGCTCAAAAAATGTTTTAATTCTTTGAGCAACAGCTAATCCCTCTGTAGAAGATCCTATAAATATCCTTGGTTTCATTTATTGTAATTCTTTATATATGTTCCAAACTTCGTTATGCAATCGTTTCAAGTTATCAAACTTAGAAGGATTTGTTCTGACAGCTTGTTTAGTATCGGACAGGAAAAAACTGTCAAGACGCTGTTTGTTGCGAAGTTACGCAAATGTTTCTTGACGACTCATCACAACCGGATGGTGTTATATTAACGCCATTCGGTTTTATTGTTTCCCCGATTTTGGAGTTTGTATTTCCTTGCGACGGCAATCCCTTCGATAAAAGTCTGCATGGGTGTTTTTCCGAAACAGTACTTTCCGGAGTGGGTTCTTTGGGTGTTGTAGGAGTTCATCCACGCATCGAGGTCTGTTTGCAGTTGCTCAATAGAGGTATAGATTTTCTTTCTAAATGCGATTGCATAGAACTCGTTCTGCACGGTTCTGTTGAATCTCTCGCAGATGCCGTTTGTCTGCGGGCTTTTCGCCTTGATTTTAGAGTGGTCTATATCCTCCACAGCCAGATACAGTTCATATTCGTGGTTTTTCTGTTTCCGCAGTATTCCGTTCCTCTGTCTGTGAGCATACGCATCAGCTTCAGGTCATGCTGCTCGAAGAAAGGCACTATCCTGTCATTGAGCATATCGGCAGCGACAAGGGCGTTCTTCCTGTCGTATAGCTTAGCAAATCCGATTTTGGAGTAAGTGTCAATGACGGTCTGCTGATAAATGTGTCCGACACCTTTGATGTGTCCAACATAATAAGTATCCTGGGCGACAAGGAAACCGGGATAATAGGTTTCTATCTCTCCATGAGCCTGTTTCTCTTCCTTTGCTTTCTCCAATGCAGCCACTTGGTTCTCATCAAGGATAATGCCCTCTTGTTCCACTTTGGCAGACAATGCTTTCAGGCGTTTCTGGAAGGTCTCCATATCGTGCCGCAGCCAAATGGAGCGTACTCCGCCCGGCGAAACAAGAATGCCTTTCTTCCGCAATTCATTGGATACACGCACCTGCCCCAATGCCGGATTGTCTATCGCCATCCCTACCACAGCCTGCTCGATGTGTTCTTCCACACGGTTCTTTATGACAGGCTTACGGCGTGAGATCTCCTGCAAGGCGATTTCACCTCCTTGTTCATACAGCTCCTTAAAACGATAAAAACTGTCACGGCTATAACCCATAATCTTGCAAGCACGTGATACGTTTCCTAACTGTTGGGAGAGTTCAAGCAATCCCAGTTTGTTCTTGATGACTTTTTCTGATGTGGTCATAACTCAATCTGTTTTCTGTTACAAATTTATTCTTTTTATACGTAACTGTCAGATTAAGTCTTGACTATTACAAAAATATTATGACAATAGAAAAACTGACAACATTAGCCTTTTCCATGTATTCCAACAAAGGCGCTTATGCTCTTTTGCTTGGTTCAGGAATATCACGCTCTGCACATATACCAACAGGATGGGAAGTTGAAACAGCTTTAATAGAACAGCTGGCAGCCTCAAAAAAAGATATTATAAAGGATAATCCGCACCAATGGTTTAAAGAAAGATATGAGAAAGAAGCCTCGTATTCATTCCTGTTGGAAGAATTGGTAAAAACACCCACTGAACGAGTGCAGTTAATGAAACAGTTTTTTGAGCCCACTGAAGAAGAAAAAGAATTGGGTTGGAAACAACCAACAAAAGCCCATAAAGCAATTGCCAAATTGGCAAAAAAGCCGGTTATATCCGCATTATTTTGACGACTAATTTTGACAGATTGTTAGAACAGGCATTTGAAGCAGAAGGAATAACACCTCAAGTAGTTTCTCATGAAGCCGCCATTTCACAAACTACGCCACTTACTCATTGTCAGCTCCCTACAATTATTAAAATCAATGGTGATTATATTGATTGCCAATTTAGGAACACGACAGAAGAATTGGATGATTACCCTCCAATAATGAGACGATACCTTGAACGAATTTTTGAGGATTATGGGCTTATAACTTGCGGATGGTCTGGAGAATGGGATAAAGGACTTATTAAAATTATATCTGAAGCAACAGCCTCAAGATATAATTCGTTTTTCGCAACTATTGGTATAGCCAAAGAAATATTGCAGGAATTAACACGACTAAGACACGGTGAACTATTACCTATAAATGGTGCTGATGAATTATTCTCAGAATTATTGGAGCAAGTTTCTGCTTTAAATGAGAACCATATCAGTAAGAATATGGGGCATGACATAATGATTGCAAAATGCAAAAAATATCTATCATCAAGTCAGTACGATATTGAGTATATGGATTTAGTGGAACGATTAGGCAATGACGCCTATGATATAATAAATGCCCATGCTAAATATAACTTTGCCCTAACACAGGAATCTTTTTCAAATTATTTGGAACTTCACAAAAGCGCAATTACTCCTTTGATAGAAATCGCAATTTTGGCAATCAGATGGGGTAAATGGTATCACATTAAGCCTTTTGGTGAATTATTGGTAAAATTATGTATCAAGCCTTTTAAAAACGGCGAGAGCTTCATAGAAGGAACTCAGTATATACACTCAATAGCTCCAATGCTATTATTAAATGCCATCGGTATTGCCTGTATTAAATACAGTAAATTCAGAGAACTTGATAGTATTTTAAAATTATCAGTCCCGGCTCCTAATTTTATGACTGTTTCATATAGAGAGCCATTGTTAACCTTGTTGGGTAGCACTCATTGGAATTATGAAACATGGAATGAATTAATAGGACAGCGTTATTATTATCCTATCAGTTTCTTTTTGCTCAATGAATTGCGTCCTTTATTCGAGGATTTTTTTGTTGTCAATTCGGAGTATGAAAACACCTTTTATATTTGGGAACGTATGAAGTCTTTAATATACGGCTACAACAAATGTTCAATTCTTAGAGAGTTCGATGTCCCATTAGGACAGTTTGTACGAAGTGAAAAAGAATATGAATTGAGAGGTATGGGGAAAGAACCATATACTATATTTTGGAAAAGTGCTGATTCACTCAAAAATGAATGGCCTCCTATAAAGCAGGGAATGTTTGGCGGACGCTATGAAAATTACAAAGCGATCAATGAACAAGCAATTGATTTTTATTTAAAGCATCGGAAATATTAATATAGTGCATAGATAATTACCGCAATTGTCAGATTATTCCAGAAGATTCTGATTGAACCATCCAAAATTTTCGGATAGTTCACTGTCTGAATTAATCCATACATCCTAAATTCACCAAAACGAAGCGGTTAACCATTCTACCATATCAACCGGCTGGTTGATATGGTAGCTTTCTTTATCATACTCAATCTATCATATGATATGCAAAAATACATCTTTTTCTTTATTTTATGACAGGTTGTTACTTTTATTCATCATATAGAAAAGTCCAGTCTTTAACAGCATATTCCTTTTCAAACTCCGCCAAATCTCCCTTAATGCGTTCACGGAAGCTCTCTTCGCTATCATCGCCACTCATCATCCAATCTACGCGAGTTGCATATATTTCTGCTATGCGCATTTGCCGATATGCCTCCTTCATTGCATTTATCGTCTCATCTGACAGTTCCAATACATCAGCATCATCCGGATAACGATCATAACAACAATGATAGATTGAGTATAATACTGGAATTTGTTAACCATCAGAGTATCAGATATATTATGCGTTGTTGACTGGAATATTATGTCATCTGCGATAAAAAGGTCTGCATATTTTTGTTCTGCCTTGATGATAGTTTTATCTCTCAGGAGAAAAGATTCTGCATCTTCATAACTAGCAAACTTCATATAGCTGTTATAGTTATGGAATGAGCTAAAGCTATCTTTCTCATAAATTACCCAATAATCCATATGCTCCTTCTCTGGCTTTGGCTGTAATCCTTATCAAATTTAAATACTACCATATCGTTCATCCAATACTCCTGAAAACATATCCATCTCTCTTTTGGAAATACTCAATCGTGTTGCCAGTTCTCGCCATCCTTTCACGGCTTCAATCACTTCTGAAATAATCTTTTCTGCCGTTTTTGGGTTAAGCATATAATCTTCGCAGGTATCAAGCAAAACATTAAGGTCTGCTTTATTAGAAGTTGATGAAACAAGCAAACTTTGATATTCATTCAAAGTTGGATTCATATCGTATGCAGGAGAAAGCGTCCAACCTTTTGCAGTCAAAAGAAAACCGTGATTACGGAAATGGTCATCGCTATTACCAATGCAGATATTGAAAGCCACACGGCGATAGAGTTCCTGCAGATTCCCTTCTACATTCGTACAGTTCTGGATTATGAAATCTACTATATCCAGATAACCGTGCCCTGTAGTTGCATTATCGCCGTCATTAAGACCCAATAAAGTCATGGCAGAAGCAAAATGAATCCGTTTCCCCTCTTGGGTTCTGTCGAAGCGTTGCGAAAGCAACGTATGATATTTCTCTCCTGTTGCCAGCACTTTGGTCTTTGCGGCATTTATACCGGATTTTGCAGCAAGAAGATGGCTGAAATGCTCCCAAAGTCCTGCATCGTAATCATCTTTGCGAGATGGGAACTTGGCTATACAAAGCGTTTTATCCGTGTCTATCACACTGGCTTTAGGTCTTGCGCCACCCAGTGAAGAACCGGGCTGCACGAGTTGGGCAACCCATTTCCTGTCAGGCAGGACATTCCCCTCTTCGCTTTTCTCGATTTCCGCACTGGCTGCAATCAACTCCCTTATATCCGTCAGAGGTGGGATTTTCAACGACTCACTTACATTTATAAATCCTCCGTCTTTTGACTCCTTGAAACGGAAAGCACCCATTCGGGAAAAAGTCATCGATACCAGTCAAAAAAATCGAAAGAAGACAGTCTCCGTACCGGTCGCTTTCTCTTCCATCGCAGCAATCTGCTCACGTCGCAACAATAGCGTTCGCCCCCAACGATCCGGCAGGGCATCCGAGAAACATCCGAATATATCTTTCTCCGGTTGCGTATATTGCTGTCCCGGATAATTATTCAGTCATCACTCAGGAACAAATCTCCATGTTTCTTCAGCCATTCATCGCTGAAGGTAAAGCAATAGCTGTCCGAGCCACGAAGAGATTCATAGCCTAACTCGCCAACGAGTTCTGTTTCCTTGAGCCAATCAAAATCGGCATAAACACATAGCGTCTTCATCGTTTACTCCTTTTTTGAAGCACGTTCCCTCGTCTTCAAACTCAAATCCTGCAAGGTTTTTCCCAATTTGTCTTCTTTGGCCAACCACAGAATATCATCATCAAGCTGTAAAGCATACAGCACACGCAAATAGATTCCGATTGCTACGGTCGGTGCACCTTTCTCTATTCGGGACACAGTCAATGGAGAGCAAGTGGCACGTTCCGCCACCTGAGCCACACTCAGATCCCTGCGCAAGCGAGCCAGTTTAATCTGCTCTCCCACAACTGACATTTTCTGCTCCAACTTTCGGGGCAACTTGGTTCCCATTGTATTTTTAGCCATAATCAACTTATCATATAATATGCAAATATATTACTTTTTACCTATTTAATGATATATTGCGGACGCAAAAATCACAAATTCAAAAGATACGACTATTAAATACTGATTTTGCTACCAAAATAGAGATTTCAAAGAAGCAGACTTCTACCTTTATCTATGATTATAGTCAAGATAAAAGCCAGCTTCTTCAATTTAAGCATCACTCGATGGGCTTCACCAATTCTTCATCCTGCCATTCCGCAAGAGAAACAATCGCATTGTATTGCTCCAAAGTCAAATCCGATTCACTATCGTCTGAGCATTCGTATTCCCACGGCAGTTCGTAAACAGTACCTTCTTCCTGATAACCCATATAGTTATGGTACGTATTAGGAATTAACCGCACATAATCTTCTTCGCGCAGAATCCTCAAAAGTTTCTCGGCATCACGAATCAATAATGGCACTCCGACCTTATATAGAGCAGTGGCAACCTCAATGGCCAGCTCGACATTTGCCGAGTAGCTATTAGAAACAACTATCATCCAACCCTGCTGTGGCACCTTCGATGCAATGATGTTCAAGCGCGAAAACCCCAACTCGCCATAGTGGTCTGTTGCAAACCGTATAAAATCCTCCGGGCTGTCAATGTCATAGAGTTTATCTACATCTACGAATTTCACTCGTTTGTAATAGACTACATCTCGCAGTTCTTCCGGGATATTCGGTTGTTCTTCGTAGAGACGGTTTCCAATACTTCGCTTCCGGTAGTATGCCTCATAAGCCTCGTTAGCGATACGATAATATGTGCAATATTGCCGAATGGTCATAGTCTTCAGATGAAGTGCGGAATGTTCCTTCGCAGAATCCTCCAAAGCCTTTATCGCTGTTTCCCGATCTTCCACATTAATCTTAAAGCTCGGAGCTATCCTATTGAGTTCCTTTCGTGCAATCCGCCCAATCCGTTGCTGGCACGGCAGATTGTGCGCCACATAGTCGTTGAACCCATCAGGATTTGCAACAATAACATCAACCAGCCTCTGCAAATAGCAGAAAAGTCGGGCAAGGGAATCCTGATACCATCCGTCATCTGATTCTCCGTCGGCACAAGAGGAGCGATTTGTTATGACGAAATGCGCATGTTTTCGGTCTGTAATGCGAATCGACCGGAACTCTTCGTATTTATAAGAGGTAACATGAAACCACTGCGTTTCCGTTGGATTGAACGCAAGCCAGTCCGCAAGGAAGGCTTCTTTGCTTTGATACTCTCCCGAAGCAATCAGTTCCTCGACATCACCCCATTCCTCTGGAGTGGGTCGCGGTACCACAATGTAGAAGCCACGGTATTCATCATCCCCCATTACGGTAAGTTGCTCGAACTGATGCTGAATTTCAACTAGACGTTCCAGCATATTGCCGCTAACTGTGATTTCACAATGACGCATTTCACCCATTGCTTCTATATGCGAAGCGTTCAAGCCAACCTCATTTGCCAAATCAATAAAGAGTTTTCTATCTATTATTCTTTCATCCATTGCTTAATGCTCATTAAATTTCAACATGCTTTTTCGGATCAAACCCATTCACAATGTGCTCATTCGCAAAAATATATCCCATCTGATTACAGATTACTTTTGTACTACCAATCTCTGTGTCTATATTGGTATGTGAATGTCCATAAATCCAAATATCTATCCGACTGTTGGCAATCCAATCACCATATTCGCTAGCAAATGCACTATTCAGTACGGAGTTCTTGTGCTGTGGATCAATCACCTCCAAAGTAGGCAAATGATGAGTAACCACCACAATATGACCAGTCGTGCTCTCTTCGACACTTTTCCGGATAAAATCAATACAGGTCTCATGCATCCGATTGAATTCCTCTACCTGTAGCAATTTTCCGTCAAATTTTATTTGGCGAAAGTCATTCATACCTTTCCACACGAAATACTCGTCATTCGGGTTAATCCGTGACCATAGCGTACTCAGGACAAAATCGGTATCATCGATACGGATTACCTGATTCTGATAGAACCCTACATTCTCACGGAACATCCACTTCCATTGTAGCCCTCGTTCCATCACGTCCGAATAATTATAGTATTCGTGATTGCCGGGAACAATCAGAACCTGCCTGTAATTATCCGAAGCCCATTTCCAGAATTTCATCATAGGAGCTATCCTATCCCTAAGATAGAATATATCTCCAGCCAAAACCAGCACGTCACCGGTAACAGGTAATTCATTATGCTTTAAATATCTGCTGTTCTCCCTGAACTCCAGATGTAAATCGCTCATGTATTGTATCTTCATTGCTCTTTCATTTTTAATTGTTCAACTTGTTTTTCAATAATTATCTTCATCTGTGCAAATGAAACCGGCATAAAGTTGTTGTTATCAACACCTACGTCATATTGTGTAGGATAGAGATACTGAAGCCGGGCTGCATCAATTCCAGTGTTATTCTTCCTCGTATGCACATGGCCGAACAGTTGCCATACATCTTTATAGCCGCCATCAAAGCACAGGAACGGATAGTGATTCAAATATATCTTCTGTTTATCCACTTCTATATGCATCTGCATGGTCACATGCTCAAACCTATCGACATACCCCTGCCTCAAGTTCTTTAAATCATGGTTGCCGAGAATCAGATATATCTTGCCATTCAATCTATCAAGAATTTTAGTCCATTCAGCTGAACCGCCCAGACAGAAATCACCCAAGTGAAAAACAGTATCATCCAAGCCAACTGTATTATTCCAATTGGAGATAATCGTTTCATTCATCATTTCCACATCCTCAAAAGGTCTGTTGCAGAAACGAATGATATTTCCGTGATAAAAGTGGGTATCAGATGTAAAAAATACTTTACTGCCATCAAATTTATAATTCATTTCTTCTCAATTTATGTGCATCGCTGCACGTTAATAATCTGTTTGTCAATCACCCATCAGACGGAAATGACAGAAAAGCATCGTAAGATAACTGTCACAAATGGGTATAAAAACAAAATAGTTGGAAAGTTCGGTAAAGACTCTCCAACTATTCAGTTTATATTTTCAATCGAGGGGTAGAATAAACTACACCATGCTATGTTCTTCGTTGGAAAGTATTTATAATACAAGGTTCAATGCCAAAGACATGAACACACAGTACAGATTCGAGGGCGTTTGTTACCCCAAATTGTGACCTTCGATAATATGTTCATGCTATTTCTTTGCATTGTTAGTTTTTATATCGTTTCAAACTCAGCGCAAAATTAGCAAATAAATTCCATATCACACATCGCTTTCTGAGAAAATCCACGTAACCTTTTTGCCTATATGCCGCATAATAAAAACTGAACCTATGCAATTAATACACAGATTCAGTTCCTTATCATTTAGCTCACTCCATTGATTCCCGAATAATCCGCCGAGTCTCTTTCTTATACTCCTTGCGGTCATATTCGAATCCCCTGCACATCCAACAGCTACACGGAGTACCTGTTGTTTTGTAAACTTGTGCCCATTTGTCTTTTTCCAACTCAAACCAATGAGGATGTTCATAATAGCTTCCATCCTCACGAATGATGCAATGACCATAAGCGGCATACAGAATCATGCGAGCCTTAAACACACGAGCCATTTGTTGGCGTCTCCAAAATTTGTTTCTTTTGTCCATCGTCTCTTTCTATTAAAGTTAGGATGAACAATGATGTTATTTGGGTGAGACTTAATATATCCATAGAATTATACTTTTAATAATCAAATTATTGCAGCTGTATATCATTCTTAATCTTCCATCTGATTAGAGAGAATCTTCATCATCCTCTTCCTCAAAACCTTCTGATGCATTTGCTATCAGTGCCTTCCCTATTTCCAATTGTAGGTATTTCGGAAGACGAAGCAGTTTTGCCATAAGATGGCTATAAGTGAACTCTACTTTAGTGTCGAGTATTGGTTCTTCTTCAATGCTCGTATCAATTTTCTTAACAGCATCAGCATCTTTAACAAAGTCGGAAAAGTCTGGCTTCTCCATCCAATTTTCTATCATACCGTCATGTTTGATTCTTAAACGGATATAATCCCCACAATCATCCGCCTCCGGAATTAAGCCATTAGGTACATAATCGGTAATTTTACATATTACCTTTTTATCTTTATCAAGCAAGAAATAGGTTCCGCTATCACATACCTTAGCTTGAAGATATAAAGTTCCATATTCTGGTTTCCAATCAAGAAGTTTATGAACTTTCAAGTCAATTATGCCAGACCACATCCCTTTAGAAACCAAAGGATACTTGTTTTCATATAGCTCACCAAGCCAATCATCTGTATAGCTACACATTTCCTCATTGTATGGGAAGTATATCACCAGATAGTGAGCCACCTCATTCAAATTCTGTTCTTCAATTCCAACTAATATCTGTTTTGCCATAATCAAAATTTTTAAATAGTAGTCAACAGACTCACATCAACATCAGGAATGATAACGTCCGCAAGCCTGTCTTCGACAAGGAATCCCATATACAACGGAATGGTGAGTATATCTCCCTCACGTCCTACATTATATTGCCCCAACTTGATTGCATTCTTGACATGATACACATTCTTGATTTTTAAGAATGGTAGCCATACTTTTTGCCTTACCGCTCTTTGACTTGACTTCAAGAATAACGCATTCTCCTTTGAATCTTACCAAGAAGTCCAGTTCAAGCCCACTGTCTTTATGGAAGTAGTATAGCTTTTGTCCGGACTTGCATAAGAAATCAGCCATCAGATTCTCAAAGATAGCTCCCTTGTATCCGAGAAGATTACCTTTCAAAATATCTGCCTGAGTGCCATAGTCGAGCATTGCTACAAGGACACCTATGTCAGTAGTGTACACTTTTGAAACAATCTTTGATGGAATTACCCTCTAACGGCAGTTCCGTAATTTGTGTATTATAACATCTACGGACTATACCTGCATCCTCCAACCATTGAATGCTACCGATGTATTGAGAAGACCTTCCTCCCTTTTTGACTATGGAATATTGGAATTTCTTATTCTCCTTGGCTAATTGCTTCGGAATGGATTCAAAACATTCACGGATATTAGGTTTGTCTGCATCGTCCGCATACTTCACCATATCTTCTTCGTATTCTGCAATAAGATTACGCTGCACCTTATATATTAGTTCGATGTTCTTCGTTTCAAGGAAACAGTTCACCACTTCCGGCAGCCCCCCAACAATGACATATCTGTATAGCAGCTCCATTATTGCCTTGTGAATCCCATCAGGAACAGCCTTTTCGTTCTCAAAGCATGATTTAACAGAATCAATGACCGCATCACTAATTCCGTTTGCCCATAAAAACTCCTCGAAATCCAATGGGTACATATCAATTACGGTCTCATACCCGACAGGAACAGAATCTTGCCCGACATCCTCTTTCTTTTTCTTGCTTTGACCATAGCCTTTCACTCCTAAAAGTGAACCTGTAGCAATAACATCAAAGCGACCATCTATATGGAATGACTTCAATGCTGTCCTTGCCTCCTTACATTCCTGAATCTCGTCAAGGATAATGCAGGTTTTCCCTTCAATGAACCGACTGCCTTGAATCAAAGCCGAAAGGTTGAGAATAATGGTATCGACATCTATATTGCCAGAAAAGGCAGACTTTTTGTCAGGTTCGAGAATAAAGTTCATATAAACCACATTTTCATAATTCTCCTCTGCAAATTTCCGAACAATGTATGTCTTCCCACACTGGCGAATACCTTTTATCACAAGGGGCTTTCTGCCCTCGGCCTCTTTCCAATTAGCTAAATATGTTTCTATTTTCCTTTTAAGCATAGCGCAATCTTATTCTTTCCGCTACAAAATTACACTTTTTCGAGCGAATAAACCAAGGTTAAATACATTTTTTCAAGCGAATAAATCGAATTTAGTCACACTTTTTCCAACGAATCATCCCTATTACACGACATTTTTTCAAGCGAATCACAGCATAAATTACCGAAACCAACTTTACTTTATCTCCGTATTCATATATACGTTCATTAAAGTAAAGCTAACAAAGGGGAGAAAAGAGATAGCTTCGCCCAAACCAAGCCGAACCAGACCTATAGACTTTCTCTTTTGGCTGCAAAATATGAGCAATCTAAGTATGAAGATTGAGCAAAATACAACTCCAAGCAAAGCAATACTCACCTCCTACCAGGTCACAAGAAAACAACCCGGAAATCTGTGAATCTGTCTTCCATTTTGCAGCCTGAACCGGCGAAATAATCCCCGATATACCTTATCTTTGCGAAGCGGAGGTTTCGAGGCGAAAGAGAGCGATTTTCCCCATTTTCCCTCTGTTTTGAGACTGGCAACGAAGAAAAGTGTTAAATCTTCGATTTTTGACGAAAAAAACAAGTAATTTTTTGAGCAGTCTATCTTTTAAGCCATAAACTACTGATAATCAATTAGCATAATATGCTGCATCGAAACATTCAGCAGCAGTTCGAAAGTGCGGACGAGCTTGTTCAATTCGGCAGGCGTACCGTCTGCCTTGCGGATCGCACCCGACGCATGGAGCGCCGAGATCAGCTCCATCAGGTCGGTCGAGGGTGTACTCTGCGGACCAATAGTACGGCGAGCGGATATGCTTGCTCTGCTGAGTCGCCAGAGCAGGATAACGCAACTGCACCAGCAGGATTCGTCGTTCGATCTCTACGTGTGCGATGATCGTTTCGAAATATCCCTTTTTGATCGGCTCTTCGGCGTATCGATACTTCATACGTTCCAGATAACCGCACAAATGCGCCAACAAGCGCAGCTGGTCGATCACGGGTCGTTTTCTTAACAGTCGGGAAATACGTTCCACGAAATGTTCGATGGCGGCTTCCAGACGTGCGGAAATTTCATCGGACGAAAATGCTTCGCCGCAGAGCGAGAACAGCCGGAAAAGTTCACACTCCGAAATAATCTTGGTAGCTTTCATAATACATAATTTTGAATGGGTTAATAAAAAGCGCGGGAAAGGCCCGCGCTCCGAGAGATAGCTATTCGATCTGCGCGAAACTCTCCACCATAGGAGAAAAAGCCTCGCGGCATATTCGTTTTCTCTGTTTTTATTCCCCTTTCATCTTTGTGCGATGCCTTATCGAATTTACTGAATATTTGCGAACGATTCCATCCCTCACCGCTTCACACGGCGTTTCTTACGTCGCCGGCGCTCGCGCGGGATCGGCTCCTCGTACTCCTCCTGCCGGCCGGCCGCGAGCAGATCGAACAACTCTTCCAGGCCCATGCCGTCAGCCGCTGTCCTTCCCTGGGTATTTTCCCGCTCCCGTGTCGGGGAATATTCGTGTCTTTGCTCCGTCTGCCCAACCGGTAGAATTTCTTGTATCTGCTCCTGTACCTCTTCAGCCTCCTGCATCCGTTGCTCGGCTTGGCCAGCGTCGAAATGCGCCGCCAGACCGTTTGCCGCGAACTCCCGTCCCAGGCGCGAACCGTTGACCGCGACACCTGCGCGGTGATCGATGAACGTCGTACCGTAGATACGTCCTGCGTCGGTGCGGCGCAGCACGGCCGTGATCCCTTCCGCTTCCAACAGACGGCAGAACTCCTCCGGGGAACGGGCAGCACACAGTACCCGCTCGACGGTCTGCCGCGTACCGTCGAGCACTGCACCATCCCGCAGCGCCTCCCTGCTGCGGGCGTAGTACCGTTCGAGGGCCCGGTGTCCTACGTCGCGTCCTATACGGCTCGACTTGATCGGTACACCCTGTGGTGTGGCGTCGTCATCGAGCGCACCGTAGAGAATACCGGCATACTCGTGTCCGTGTGCCGTACCCCGGCACTCTTCGATGGAGACGTTGAAATATTCGAGCAGCGTCCGCAGCTCCCCGAAGGAGGTGCAGCGGTAACGGTGCAGTGTAGAGCGCACGAGCGATGCGAGTTGTCGTTTGAGGTCGCTTTTCGTATAGTCGAGTTTCGACAGCGTGTCGTACGTCTGCTTCGCGTCGCCCTCGGCGGCAGGGCGCAGGCCGTAGCGTCGTTCCAGTGCATCGAGGATCTCCCGCGACCGTCGCGCCTCGAAGTCGTGCGCCAGCTTGCGGCCGTCGAGCCCTACGCGCAGCGACACGATATGGATATGCCGGCGTTCGATGTCCTCGTGCAGAAAGACGAAACAGGGCTGTGCGCCGTAACCCATACGCTCCATATATTCGCGTGCGATCTGCCGTAGCTCGTCGTTCGTGAGACGGTCTTCGGGAGCGGGATTCAGGGAGGCGTGAAACACGGGATTCTTCGTGCGGCGGTTGGCTTCGAGGTACGGGTCGAAACAACGCAGCGCCTCGCGGATGTCGAAATATCGCTCGTCCGTGACCTGCATCGGGGTATTGAACGCCGCCAGAAAACGGCCCTCGCCCCGGTCGATCTTATCCTTGTTGTAATAAAGAGCTCCCGCCGGTGTAGCCCCGGAGGTTATCCGCGCGACCATAGCTCGTAAAGTTCGCGGCTGAGCGCGATGACCTGCTCGGAAAGGGCTTTCAGCTCGCGCGTGCGGCGCTCCAGAAGGAGCACTTGTCGCGGAATCGCCGTGTGCGAAAAATGCGTGTTGACGGCCCGTACGATCTGGTTATAGTTGTTGCCTACGCGCTGTATCTGCTCGTAAAACTGGTTCAGACGGGTCACATATCGGCCCAAGGTCGGGTCGATACGCACCACGCGAAACTCTTCGGCGAAGATTCTTTTGACGATAAACCGGCTGCGGTTGTGTTCCAGTCCGGCCTCCGCAAGCATCCGGCAGAAGCGGATATTCTCTTCATCGTTGAGCTTGAAATTGTAACGATGGGTCCTCGGATCGGCAAGACGCGGCCTGCCGGGTTTGCTTTTTCCATTCATAGCTTCGGGATTAAAAAGGTGTCCGACTCGGGAGGACACCGCAGCCTCGCAGAGCGAGGACCTTTGTCGGACAAACACCGGTTTGTCGGACAAAGGTACACCTTGCTACCGTCCGGCGACGGTAATTGCGTCGAGACGACGCAGGGTACGACCGATGGTTCGAACCCCTCGGCTCGCGGTGCTTCCCGGGCTGCAATATTACAACGCTTTTCGCCTGATAACAAGTCGTTTGATCGGCCTGGAACGGCCTCCATGCGACATACGTCGAAAGCCTCCGGAGGGATACTATCTTCGCTCCGCGAGATGAATGACAGCACCTCCTGCTATCATGCGATGACAGCTGTCTGTCACGGATGTACTGCTATCGATGAAATATTGCAATCATGGCTATACATCCATCATAGACGTACTGCTATCGATGAAGTACTGCTATCATAGACGTATATCCGTCATAGATGTACTGCAATCATGGATATACCGGAAACAAATGTTCAAACCCTGTTTTGCCTATGGATAAACAACCCGTATTCTTCTGCGTCTGCTCACAAAAGGGCGGTGTAGGAAAATCGACCTTCACGATTCTGCTCGCAAGCTGGCTGCACTATGCTCTGGGGCGCGATGTGCTGGTCGTGGACTGCGATGCTCCGCAATGGAGCATCGTCGCGCAGCGCGAACGTGAGCTCGATGTACTCGAACGCAACGACCGCTACAAACTCATGATGGTGAGACTGTTCAAACGTACGGGCCGCAAGATCTGGCCTGTGGTGCGCTCCACACCCGAAGAGGGGCTGCAAGCCGCCCATGCGTACCTTGCCGCCGGCGACCGCGAAGCCGACTTCGTGCTGCTCGATCTGCCGGGCACGGTCGCCGCACCCGGTATCTTCCGCCTGCTCGCCCGGCTGGATCATCTGTTCATTCCCTTGAAAGCCGACAAGCTGGTCTTGAGAGTGCCCTTTCCTTTGCGCGGGCCGTCGATGAACAACTCGTACATAACGACGCACTCCGGCTGACAGGGCTGCACCTGTTCTGGACGATGGTGGACCGTCGGGAACGCACACCGCTTTATGAAAGCTACGGAAAAGCATTTGCAGCGTTCCGTCTTCCCGTGTTGCAGACACAGGTGCCGTACCGCAGCCGTTTCAGCAAGGAGATTCTCGACACGAGCGGTGCCGTCGGACGTTCCACGCTCTTTCCTGCCGACCGCGCTTTCGCCGCCGATGCCGCGCTCGACGCGCTGGCCGCAGAAATTCTGTCTCTTATGGAATAGCGTATGGTCAGACGCAATGACCCGACAATCGACGAAGAGGCGCTGCGGCAGGCTATCGGCCGTCAGTCGTCGCACGGCTCCGTGCTCCGCACTCGGGAAGATCCGACGACAGACGATGAACCGGCTCCGCCACCGGAAGCCGCTGCATCCGAAGCGTGCGAGCCGCGCCGTCGGCGCCTGCGTATGCCTGATTACGAGCAAACCTTCCTGTGTGTAAGTGACGTGCAACGACGTGCCGGAATTTACGCTTCGGAAGAGACCAAACGCAAACTGCTCGACGTCGTGCAGCTGCTCGGACGGGGCAACCTCTCGCTGACGGCCTACGTGGACAACATCCTGCGCCATCACCTCGAATTTTACCGCGAAGAGATCAACCGCCTGCACAAACAACGAAATTCCCAAAACATTCTCTAAATCTATAATCTTATGTATGCAACCTATTATCTGATTCCGGGCAGTTGTGCATTGGCGTGCCTGCTCGTCATACTCCTGCTGCGACACAAATCTTCGTCGCTGCGTCCCGCAGCCAGGTATCCCGCCGCGCCGACGATACACAAGGACTGCCGGCATATTGAAAAGAAATCCTCTTCATATAACTATGTACAGCGCTTCTTGCGCTCACGGGTGCTGCTGCAACACCGCCACGCAGTCTACATCGATACGGACGTACACGACACGCTGTGGCGCGTGGTACGCGCGTGCGGTGTGCGAAACATCACGCTGAGCAGCTACGTCGATGCTATCGTGCGCGAACATCTGGAACGCTACCGTACACAGATCGAGGCCCTGCACGCTCCTGCCGACGAAAACTCCCGCACGCGATGTTCATCGTAACGCTGCTCGAAGCGTGCCTCACCTTCGTTCGGCGCAGGTGTTTCCGTGCGCTCTACGGGGCAGGTGTCGGAAAATCCCGGCGCCGGCCCCGTGCTCCGGCTCCCGACACGGCTCCGCAGACAACGCCCACGCCGGCGTTGCCGGTCATCATCCATAAACACTATGTGATCGGCCCTGAAACGCCTGGAGATGCCACGCCCCGACCGCCGGAACAATCCGGTGCGCAGCGTACTATCTTTGCCGCCCCGCAGTCGGAAACTCTCTCCGCCTGGGAGCGGCTTGCTGACGACGACGAACCCTTCGACGACGGAGAGCCGCTGGACGACCTGCCGGACGATGTGACCGAGCAGGAACGCGCCGAGATCGAACGCTTCGATCTGAACCGCTACCGATAAACTTGTGTCGAACCCCGAGCAACGAATCCATGAACCGTATCCGCAACCCGTGCGGCCCGCATTTCATCCGTACGACATTCATACATCATTCAACCCAAAATCAGACAAAACATGAGAAAAAAATCGTTATCGACGGCCCTGCTCGCACTGCTCACGGCGAGCGCCTACGCACAGGGCGGCGACGGCATCGCCGGCATTACCGAGGCCACAAGTATGGTCACGTCCTATTTCTACCCGCTCGTGCAGCTCATCTACGCCATCGGCGCCGTGACGGGACTCATCGGCGGGATACGTGTGTACCAGAAGTTTTCGTCGGGCGACCCCGATACGTCGAAGACCGCAGCCAGTTGGTTCGGCGCCTGCATCTTCCTGATTCTCGTGGGAACCGTCCTCGAATCGTTCTTCTTCTGATGGAGTACGGCATGAACAAAGGCGTGGGCCGCAGCGTGGAGTTCCGGGGTCTCACGTCGCAATATCTCTTCCTCTTCGCCGCCGGGATGCTCGCGTCGCTGCTGCTGACGATGGTACTCTACATGGCGGGAGCCGACCGCACGCTCTGCATTCTCGTGGCGCTGGTCTGCATGTCGCTCGTGGTCTGGGGGACGTTCCGCATGAACCGCCGCTACGGCCCTCACGGGCTGATGAAACGCCTGGCGGCGCGGCGGCATCCGCGCCGCATCATCCACCGCCGGAGCATCCGGCATCTGATCGTTAAACGAAACTAAACTATGCGAGGAACACTGAAAACGGCTGCACTGGAACATTACTTCCCGCTGCTGGCCGTAGAACACGATTGCATCCTGTCGAATAACGCCGAGGTAACGGTGGCCTACCGTGTCGTGCTGCCCGAGCTCTTCACGCTCACGGGCGCCGAATACGAGGCCCTGCACGGCGCCTGGCTCAAAGCCCTGCGTGTGCTGCCCGACTACACGATCGTACATAAACAGGACTATTTCACCGAGGAGCACTACCGCCCCGACCTCGCCTCGGACGAGAGCTTTCTGGGCCGGGCCTTCGAGCGTCACTTCAACGAGCGACCCTTCCTGCGGCACTCGTGCTATCTCTTCATCACGAAGACCTCGAAGGAACAGATGCGGCGCCGCAGCGACTTCTCGTCCCTCTGCCGGGGTTTCATCGTGCCCCAGGAGATCCGGGACACGGAGTCCGTAACACTGTTTCTGGATGCTGCGGAGCAGATGCGCCGCATCCTCTGCGATGCAGGCTTCATACGTCTGGAACCTCTTACGGCCGATGAGATCGTCGGCACCGCAGACGACAGCGGACTTATAGCCCGCTACTTCGCACTGGGCACCGAGGGCATCGTCACCAACGAGGACCTGCGGCTCGACGACGGACAGATACGCATCGGGAATCGCAGCCTTGCCATGTACACGCTTTCGGACCTGGACTACGTGCCGCAGGCCGTCGGCACGGACAGCCGCTATGAACGGTTCTCGACGGATCGCTCCGACTGCCGCCTCTCGTTCGCTGCACCTGCGGGGCTGCTGCTCGGACATCCGCACATCTACAACCAATACGTTTTTCTGGACAACCACGCCGAGACGCTCAAAAGCCTCGAAGCGAGAGCCCGCAACATGAACTCTCTGGCGCGGTACTCGCGTGCCAACTCCGTGAATAAGGAGTGGATCGACCTCTACCTGAACGAAGCCCACACCGAAGGGTACCGCTCCGTGCGCTGCCACTGCAACGTCCTTATATGGGCCGACAGCGAAACGGCGCTCAAGGGCATCTGCAACGACGTGGGCTCGCAGCTCGCGCTCATGGGCTGCACGCCTCACCGCAATACGGTCGATGTGCCGGCGCTCTTCTGGGCCGGCATACCGGGTGCCGAGGGAGAGTTTCCCGCTGAGGAGTCGTTTCCGACATTCCTCGAACAGGCCCTCTGCTTCTTCGCTGAAGAGACGGCCTACCGTTCTTCGCCGTCGCCCTTCGGCATCAAACTCGTCGATCGTCTGAGCGGCATACCGCTCCACCTCGACATCTCCGATGAGCCGATCAAGCGCGGCATCACGACCAACCGCAACAAATTCGTGCTGGGACCTTCGGGCAGCGGCAAGTCGTTCTTCATGAACCACCTGATCCGCCACTATTACGAGCAGGGGGCGCACGTGCTGCTTATCGACACGGGAAATTCGTATAAAGGATTGTGCGAACTCATCCATCGCCGCACACGGGGCGAGGACGGTATTTACCTGAATTACACGGACGAAGCACCGATCTGTTTCAACCCCTTCTACGTCGAGGACGGGGTGTACGACGTCGAGAAGCGGGAGTCGATCAAGACGCTGATCCTCACGCTGTGGAAACGCGAGGACGAGGCCCCGACACGCTCGGAGGAGGTGGCGCTGTCGAACGCCGTAAACCTCTACCTTACCAAGATCAAGAGCGATCCCGCCGTCGTACCTTCGTTCGACACCTTCTACGAGTTCGTCGCCACCGACTACCGACGGCTGCTGCAACAAAAGAAGGTTCGTGAGAAGGATTTCGATTGGGCGAACTTCCTGAACGTCCTCGAACCGTTCTACCGGGGCGGCGAGTACGACTACCTGCTCAACTCGAACCGTCAGATGGATCTGCTGCACAAGCGGTTCATCGTCTTCGAGCTGGATAACATCTCCGAAAACCGCACGCTGCTGCCCGTGGTGACGATCATCATTATGGAAACCTTCCTTGCCAAGATGCGGCGGCTGCAAGGCGTGCGCAAGGTCCTGCTGCTGGAAGAAGCGTGGAAAGCTATCGCAAAGGAGGGAATGGCATCCTATGTAAAATACCTCTATAAGACCGTCCGCAAGTACTTCGGCGAGGCGATCGTCGTCACGCAGGAGGTCGAGGACATCATCTCGTCGCCCATTGTCAAGGAGTCGATCATCAACAACGCCGACTGCAAGATTCTACTCGACCAGCGCAAGTACCGCAACAAGTTCGACCAGATACAGACCTTGCTGGGACTGACGGACAAGGAGCGTGCGCAGGTTCTGTCGATCAATCTCTCGAACGACCCCGCGCGCCGTTACAAGGAGGTCTTTATCAGCCTCGGCGGGGTGCAGTCCGCCGTCTATGCTACGGAGGTCTCGGACGAGGAATATCTGGTGCGCCCGTAAAGGGGATTTGACAAATGTCGCTGTGGCAAGCGACTGGGCGTGAGTTTAAATGCCCATTAACAACCGACTTATCTGAAAGGGAAACCGGACAGGGAGTGCAGCATGTCGGTAAAGCCATAAGTCAGCCAACTGTCAGGCTGCGACCGAATGGCAAGTTAAAATGACAGATATGAGGATAAAGCCTGTATTGGTTGAACGATAGTCCGAGCAGTCGTATCCTTGGGCAGTGACGGAAGATAGTTATATACGTCACACTGCGGTACTACACTGATGAGAGATAGCAGGAGTAGCATAAACTTACCGCAAGGCAACTACCATAAGTAGTAAAGGACGAAAGTCGTATCCGACAATCTGTCAAGCCAATAGTCGTCAAATTTCTAAACGGGGATTGCCTAAACCGGAACGCCGCAAGGCTATTAGGTGTAGACCTATGAATATCCGGCATGGCAACGGAGCTTCCATAGTAGTCTGAGCAGGGTAACGCCCTGTACATGGCAAAGGGAAGCAGCTAATTAAGTTTAACAATTTAAAGGAAAATGTGAGAGACATGAGAAATCCGGAAAATGTGTTGAACAGTCTGAGTAAACACAGCGGTAACTTGAACTACAAGTTTGAGCGGCTGTATAGAGTGCTGTTTAATGCGGAAATGTTTTATGTGGCCTACGAGCGCATTTACGCAAAACCGGGCAACATGACAGCAGGAACTGACGGTAAAACCGTCAGTGGAATGAGCATTGAACGCATTGAGCAACTGATTGAAAGTCTGAAAAACGAGACTTATCAACCAGCTCCGTCCAAAAGGGCGTACATACCGAAGAAAAACGGCAAGAAACGTCCGCTTGGCATCCCCTCATTCAACGACAAGTTGGTGCAGGAAGTGGTGAGAATGATACTGGAAGCTATCTACGAGGGCAGTTTTGAGCATACCTCACACGGGTTTCGGCCCGGGCGTAGTTGCCATACCGCACTTATCAGCATACAGAAGTCATTCACAGCCGTGAAATGGTTCATCGAGGGCGACATCAAAGGGTTCTACGACAACATCGATCATGATGTGTTGATAGGCATCCTGCGGGAACGCATCGCCGACGAGAGATTTCTACGGCTTATCCGCAAATTCCTTAACGCCGGATACATCGAAGATTGGGTGTTTCACAGAACGTACAGCGGGACACCGCAGGGCGGTATCGTCAGTCCTATATTGGCGAATATCTACCTTGACAAGTTCGACAAGTACATCAAGGAATACATCAATCGGTTCAATAAGGGGGTAACAAGAAAAGGCGACGCTCGATACAAGCTCTACGAACAGCGGAGATACCGACTGGCAAAGAAGCTAAAAAATGAGAAAAATGCAAAGGTAAGAGAACAGATGACCGCCGAAATTAAGCGGCTACGAGAAGAAAGGAACAAGTTCCCCGCGCGTAATGAAATGGACAGCAGTATCAAACGATTGAAATATGTGCGGTATGCTGACGATTTTCTGATTGGGGTTATTGGTAGTCTTGAAGACTGCAAAACAGTAAAAGAGGATATTAAGAATTATTTGAATGAAGCTCTTAAACTGGAACTGTCAGATGAGAAGACTCTGATAACCAACGCACAGAAACCCGCCAAGTTCCTCGGATTCGACATTTTTATCCGTAGGAGCAACGATTTACGCAAGGATATTAACGGCAAAACAATCCGTTCGCTCGGACACGTTCCGGTACTGTATCTGAATTACGAAACGATGCGAAAGAAACTCTTTGACTATAAAGCTGCGAGAATAGCGGTTGAAAACGGTAAAGAGATATGGAAATCCATCGTCAGAACGTACATGATCGATTTGGATGACTTGGAAATAGTCAGCCAGTTCAACGCCGAGATCCGGGGATTTTACAACTACTACTCGATAGCCAATAACAGTCCGGCCATCAACTCTTTCTATCACATCATGTCATACAGCATGTACAAGACTTTCGCAAGAAAGTACAAGTCGTCTGTAAAGAAAATCCTATTCCAGTACAAAAAGGACGGGACGTTCAAAGTGGCATATGAGAACAGTAAGGGTAAAACGCTCTACCAATCATTCTATCACGACGGTTTCAAACGCAAAAAAATCGCAGGGGCTACCTCATGCGACACTATCCCGCGGACAGTTACAATAACGGGCGGACGTAACAGCCTTATGGAAAGGCTGAAACTCCAAGTCTGCGAATTATGCGGTGCTACCGACAAACTCGAAATGCATCATGTTCGCAAACTCAAAGACCTGAAAGGTAAGTCCGATTGGGAGAAGAACATGATCGCACGGCGGCGCAAAACGCTGGCGGTCTGCTCGAAATGTCATGCAAAGATAGACCCCGACCGACGGATCAGACTGAATTAATTAGTGGAGAGCCGGATACAGGGAGACTTGTAAGTCCGGTTCGGGGGCGAGTGCCCGGAAACCTATCATAGAAATATGACAAGGCGCTGGGTACTTAGCCTACACGTACACGACTGAGGAAAGCGAAAAAATGGAACTGTTCGCTCTTGCCGAGAAGCTGGACGGCGACATCGAGGCGGCGATCCGGCAGCTGGCCGAACGCCGCCGCAGGGAGCGGGAGGCGTAGGGCCATGCGGCGATATGCCTTCGGGATTGTCGGCACGGCCCTCTCCCTCGTTGTCCTGCCGTGCCTGCTGCTCCTGACTGTGGATATGGAGGAACGACGCATCGCACCCCTCGCAGGCCGCTGGGCCTCGGTGTTGCACCCCGGCCTCACGGCCGACATACGTCGCGGGCCGGAATGCTACATCCTCACGCTGCGACGCCCCGGCGAGGGCTTCCGCCATGGCCGGACCTTCCGCCTGCGCTACCGGCGCGGCATCTACTACCTCGATGCGGGGCGCCGCGTGGAGCTCTACGCCCCGACGACGAATCGGCTGCTGCTCCTGCCGGGCGGCAGCTATCGAAGAATTACGAACCTTAAAAAACACGACTCATGATGGAAAAAATGAATCCCGTCGTCGCGGCTCTGCGCGACGACATACGCCGCCGTCAGCAGGTGGTGCAACACATCGCCTCGCTCGAAGAACAGCTCGACAGCGACCGCATCTGCGGGGCCTGGCTAGCAGCACAAGGAACGCTCACGGCCTCCCTGCGCCGCATCGGTACGGCAACCTACCGGATGCTCGTCTATGACCACACGCTCTGCTACCGACGGCTGGTGCAGGATGCGGTCGTCACGCTGCGACGCCACCGTCTGCTCTTCGGTGAGAAGGAGGACTGCGGCGCCAACCGCGTGGAGTACGACCCTGCGACCGACCGGCTCACGTTGGGATGCTACGGCCTGTTCCTGCCCGACGACGCTACGCATCCCGCCGCCGAAGAGTTCGAAACACCCGTCGAATAGCTATGGAAAGACGTCTGGCACTCCTTCTGGTGTGGCTGCTCCTCGGCACAGGGGCAGCCCGCGCCCAATGGGTCGTCTCCGACCCCTCGAACCTCGCACAGGGTATCGTCAACTCCACCAATGAAATGGTACACACCTCCTCGACGGCGCAAAGCATGTTGCAGAACTTCCAGCAGACGGTGAAAATATACGAGCAGAACAAAAAAAGTACTACGACGCGCTGCGCAAGGTCAACAAACTCGTGCGCGACGCCCGCAGGGTTCAGCGCTGTATGCTGCTCGTGGGCGAGATCTCGGACATCTACGTCGACGGCTACCGCCGCATCGTCACCGACACGAACTTCTCGGTCGAGGAGCTGGCGGCCATCGCCATAGGGTACAAGCGCATCATCGAGGAGGCGGCCGGAGAACTGAAGGACCTCGGCGAGATCATCAACCCCACGGATATGAGTCTCACGGACAAGGATCGTATCGACGTGGTGGAGCGCGTCTATGGCACGCTCATGCGCCACCGGCGCCTCGCAGGTTACTTCACGCGCCGCTGCATCAGCGTTTCGCTGCTGCGCGCACGCACACACCGCGATATGGAGCGCGTGGTGGCGCTCTACGGCACGGACGAACAACGCTACTGGTGATGGTTCACATGCTGCTATCGATGGACAACATGCACGGCATCCTCCGTCAGCTCTATACCGATATGATGACGCTCTGCGAGGGCATGACCTCCGTAGCCTCGGGCATCGCAGGTCTCGGAGCGCTGCTCTACATCTGCTACCGTGTGTGGCAATCGCTGGCACGCGGCGAAGCCATAGATCTCTTTCCGCTGCTGCGGCCCTTCGCACTGGGGATCTGCATCATGTTCTTCCCCACACTCGTACTGGGATCGCTCAACGGAATCCTTTCGCCCGTGGTGCAGGCCACGCACTCGCTTATGGTCGGCCAGACCTTCAATATAGAACACTACATGGAGCAGCGCGAAGCGCTCGAACGCGAGGAACGCGAGCGGCTGCCTGCGGATTCCTACTACGCGGAGGATCCCGAAATGGAGCGCGAGCTCGACGCCCTGGGGCTGGACGAGCAGACGCGCAGCACCCTCGACAAGATGGACGAAGAGCGTTCCTCGTGGTCGTTCAAGGGCTGGCTGATGAAAGGATTAGCCTACATACTGGAGTTGGCCTTCGCCGCCGCAGCGGTCGTCATCGACGCACTGAGGACCTTCTATCTGGTCGTGCTCTCCATCCTCGGACCCCTGGCATTCGCCATCGCAGTCTTCGACGGATTCCAGAGCTCGCTTACCAACTGGCTCTCCAAGTACGTCTCGATCTACCTGTGGCTGCCGATCTCGGATCTCTTCTCGGCCATCATCGCTCGTCTGCAAATACTCTCGCTCCAGCAGGAGACGACGGGCGGCACGGCCGTCACGCTGATCTTCATGGTCATCGGCATCTGCGGCTACATGTGCATCCCCTCGATCTCTACGTGGATCGTGCAGACCGGAGGCATATCGAGCTTCAACCATACCGTAGCCCGCACCACGACACTGGCGGCCGGCTTAATGGGCATGGCCGCAGGAAAAGGATACGCCGGCGGCAAGGCCGCGTGGCACGGCGTCAGGTGGGTTGCCGGAAAACTCCGGGGAACACGTCAATAACCGCTTTACATTCGCTGTATGGAATTCAAAAGTCTTAAAAATATCGAAAGCAACTTCCGGCTCATACGCATCTGCTGCGCCCTCTTCGCCGGATTGTGCGCTGCCGTGGCCGTAGCCTCCGTAGGCTTCTCCTATGCCTTCGCCGAGCGGCAGCGGCAGAAGATCTACGTCCTCGACGGCGGACGATCGCTCATGGTCGCACTCTCGCAGGACCTCTCCCAGAACCGCCCCGTGGAGGCGCGTGAGCACGTGCGGCGCTTCCACGAGCTCTTCTTCACCCTCTCGCCCGACAAGGCGGCCATCGAGTCCAACCTCGAACCGTGCGCTGCTGATGGCCGACCGATCGGCCCTGTCGTATTACAAGGCCCTGAGCGAAAAGGGATTCTTCAACCGCCTGATCGCCGGCGGCATCTCGCAGACCGTACGCATCGACAGCATACGCTGCAACTTCGACAGCTATCCCTACCAGGTGACGACCTACGCCCGGCAACGCATCATGCGCGAGAGCACCATCACCGAGCGGTCGCTCGTAACGACCTGCCGCCTCATCAACGCCGTGCGCTCGGACAACAACCCCCAGGGGTTTCTGCTGGAGAATCTGAACGTCATCGAAAACAAGGACCTCGCAACTTATGACCGTTGACAGACTGTGCGTACGAACACGTTATGCGAGGCGGTGGCTGCGCCGCCGACACGACCGTCTGGCGCCCCGCCAGCGGCAGCGCATCGCTCTTGCGGCGCTGCTGCTTTTCGCCGCCGCCGATATGTGGATGCTGCTGCGGGGCGTCTTATCCTGAATATCAAATTCCGATGAAGATGAAAGAACCAAAAGATGAAATCCGCTCCCGCAGGTGGCCGAAGGTCAACGTCCTGCTCGTGGCTGCCGCGCTGCTCGTACCCTTCACGCTGTTCATGTGGCGGATATTCGGCACGAAGGAGACTCCGCAGCAGGAAGGGGCTGCGGGGATCAACTTCTCCGTGCCGGAGGGCCGCGAGCAACAGATCGAAAGCTCCAAGCAAAAGGTCGTGGCGAAGGTCCGGACCGAGGCGTTGCAGGCCCAGCGGCTGCTCACGCTCGGCGAGGAGTCCTTCTCGCTGCTGGACGACCGCACGGAACAGCCTCCGTCCCGGCAGAACCCCATGCAGGAGGCAGATGAGGCCAACCGCGCCCTGCAGCGGCAGCTCGCACAAACCTATGCCCCCCGCACCTCCGAGCGGGAAGTCGAGCATCTGCGGCGTCAGGTCGAGGAACTCTCCGCACGGCTCGATGCGTCGCCGCCGGCAGCTTCCGCAGATCCGCTGGAGCTGGCCGAGCGACAATATCAACTGGCTCAGAAGTACCTCGGCGGCGGAACACCGCACATCGACACCGTACCGGCCGAACGGGGACGGCTCTGCGTGCTGCGCCCCGTGCCGGACCGGGCACTGACGGCTTCGACGCTCGGCGCAGCGGCAGATTCCGCACAGGAGCGCAACACGGGGTTCCTGACTGCCGAAGGCGAAAAGATCCCGGAGCATAACACGGCCGTCTGCGCGTGCATAGCGCAGACACAGACCGTGCGCTCGGGAGAGATGGTCCGCCTGCGGCTGCTCGAAGAGGCCGCAGTCGACGGCGTACGGCTGCCGCGCGGCACCTCTCTCTACGGCGAAGCATCGCTCGACGGCGTGCGTCTGCGGATCGTCGTGCGCAGCATCCGATACCAGGGGCGGATCTTTCCCCTCGAAGCCGCAGCTTACGATCTGGACGGGCAGCCGGGGCTCAACATCCCCGACTCGCGCGAGCGTCGAGCCGTGAAGGAGGCCCTCGCCGACATCGGGCAGCAGACCGGCACGAGCATCGACATCAGCCGCAACGCCGGACAGCAGGTGCTCGCAGACATCTCCCGCACGGCCCTGCGCGCTACGACGCGGTATGCGGCCGAGAAGCTCAAAGAGGTCAAGATCACACTTAAAGCCGACCACAGGATCTATTTACTGTCGAAAGAATAAAACCGTCATGAACCGATTATCCAGTCTTTTCCTTACGATCGCAGCGCTGCTTGCGGCCCTCGCCGCAGATGCGCAGCACGTCGATGTAGCACCCCGCCGTATCGAAGTGGGCTTCAACAAGACCGTACACATCCTTTTTCCGTCGCCCGTGACCTACATCGACATCGGGTCGATGGACATCATCGCCGGGAAAGCCGCAGGAGCCGAGAACGTCGTGCGCGTGAAAGCCGCCGTCCGAGACTTTCCGAAAGAAACGAACCTCACGGTCATCACCGAGGACGGAGGCTACTACTCCTTCGATGCACGTTATGCCGAGAACCCGCAGGTCGCAACGCATGAGATAGGCGCTGCGACGTCCGCGTCCCCGGCCGTGCAGACGCCGCCCGCAGAAGGTCGCGTGCTGCTCGAAGCCACCGGACGCGAACGTCCCGCCGTAGTCAAGAAGACGCTCAACGACATCTACAGGCTCAACCGAACCGAGATGCGGCTGCGGAAAAAACATTACGGCATCGAAACGGAGGTGCAGGGTATCTACGTCCGCAACGACGTGATATACATCCATCTGTCTCTTTACAACAACTCCAACATCTCCTTCGAAGTCGAGGACCTGCATTTTCGGATCGAGGACCGCAAGGTCGCAAAGCGAACGGCACAGCAGATAACGCCACTCGAACTGCTGCGCGTATGCAACGACCTGCGTATCGTACGTGCCCATCAGCGCCAGAGAACCGTCTTCGCACTGCCCAAGTTCACCATGCCCGACGACAAGATCCTCGTACTCGAAATCGTCGAACGAAACGGAGCACGCCATCAGCGTATCGAGATTCGCAACAAGCAGATCAGGCTGGCACGGACCCTTTGATCCGCAGCGGATCGCTCCGTCGGGCACAATAATTTCGGCCGGAGAGTTGTTATATTACTAAATATTGGTAACTTTGTAGCTGAACAAGAGAAGGAACTATGAGAACGACATCCGTAGCGCTCGGAGACTATTTCGAGAGCTTCATCAAAGCCAAGATCGCCCAGGGGCGTTATAACAATGCCAGCGAGGTCATACGCGCCGGGCTGCGGCTGCTCGAAGAAAACGAGAGCCGCACGCTCGACCTGCAAAATGCCGTCGCCGAAGGATTCGACAGCGGCATCGCGGAAGGTTTCGATCCCGAGCGGCATTTGCAGCATTTGAAAGCCCGACGTGCAGATGACTGAACTTCGTTTTACCCGCAAGGCCGTCGAGGACCTCTCGGACATCTGGCGTTACACGGTAGAGCGGTGGTCGGAAGAGCAGGCAGACCGCTACTACGGATTGCTTGTGGCGACCTGTCGAAAGATCGCCGCAAGCACCGTCCCGATCGGACGCCGTTACGAACAGATCGCCGAGGGGTTGTATGGATTCAGAGTCGGACGGCACATCCTCTTTTACCGCATCGAATCCGACCGGATCATTCTAATCGTCAGAATCCTCCACGAACGGATGGACCTCGGAAACCGTTTCGCAGAGTAACGACCGCACAACATCGTCGCCGCAGGAGTCGAGTCCCCTGCGGCGACGATTGTTTCATACCGAAGCGACTATTTTTAAGACACTCGACGAACGCCTTCGAAGGCTTGAACGCCGGGACGGTATGCGCCGGCACGAGGACGGTCGTGTTGCGCGAGATGTCGCGGGCCTTCTTCGCGGCTCGCTCACGGCGCACGAAACTGCCGAAGCCCCGGAAATAGACATTCTGTCCGCCTATCTGGGCTGCACGAATCCGCTCCAACAATGCCTCGACGACACCTGCGACCATTTTACTCTCCAGACCCGTTTGTCCGGCAATTTGCTTGACGATCTCTGCTTTTGTCATAAGTGCTGCATATTGATGTTCGTTATATTTGCAAAAATAGCGATTTTCAGCAGCACCGGCAACTCTGTTGCGCCGTTTTCTTGAGAATCCGATTCAAGAGTAACCGGTCTCTTCCGAATGATCTTATGCAGAAACCTTCAGCCTGTCCGATGCAGCGCGGCCAAGCGTTGCAATACGGGGAGCTTTATCTCTTTTATGGCGGGCGGCTCGGACAAGAGACATATTGTCGTTCACGAGGCGGACGATACGGTCATGATACTCCGTGTTCCTGTTGCACGCCCCGCGTGACTGCACGACCTGCAACCGCGACAGCGAAACCTCCACCGTTTCCACCCTCCGGTCCGCGATGCGGGCCGAGAGGATGAGCGAATCGCTCTTGTCGTGATACCGCTCGACGCAGTGGTGCATAGCCTTGCCCTCCTCGATAAATTCCTGAACGCTTTGCAGCACCCGAACTTCGATCTCTCCGTCCGAAAAAGCGATGCCGAGGTACCTGCCCTTGGCCTTCCGGTACTGTTCCTCGTATTCGAGGTATTCCGCACGCCGGCGTGCGACCTGCTCCTCGGCCTCGATGCGGGCCAGAAGCGCATGGCAGCGGTCGTGCGCCTGCCGGAAATCCGACGGACAGACGTAGTGCGCGTTATGTATGTCCTTGCCCAACCGGCCCAGCATGTCGATATAGTCGCACCACGAAGCCGCATCGTCGATGCGGTAGCCGTTGCGCAGGCAGATGCGGAGCGAAGGCCAGTAATCTTCGATCCGACGCCCGCCCGCTCGGCAGAAGTAGCGGAACAAGTCGTGGCGCCCGATTTTAAGCAGCGTTTCCGCGTGGCGCTGACTGAGGGTATAGCGGAAAATACCGACAGGATCCTCCGCATAGAGGTCGTAGCGAAGGCCCGTCCTTCGCAATTCGGGGATAAGGCGGCGGCGAGGATAACTCCGTTCGACGGATATGTGGTTGTAAAACCAACATTCCGTCCGCAGCTCCAGCGGCGTAGCGCAGCGCCACACATCGTAATAATAGGACATATTGCGCAGGCGTGCTACGGTAGCGTATTTTCCGTCGGGCGCGATCCAGCGCTGCATGACCTCGCAGCATTCGTAGCGTGCGGGGTGGCCGTCCCGCACCCGCCGTTCGAGAAGGAAGTAGCGTATGACCTGCAAGCCCTCCCTTGTCGTGACCACAGAGAGGTAAGTCTTATTCCAGGACGTGCGCCGACGGGTGGTTACGACCGTAAGTCGCACGCCGCAATGCGGGCAGACGGCACGGTCGATTTGCTGATCTCCCTGCCACGTATGCCGACATTCGGTGCAGGTGATTTTTCCCTTCTTGGTGCGGAACGCTTCATGTGGCAGAAGATGGGCATAGCCCCAATGCAGCTGTGCGGGTGTGATCTCCGGCAGGCGGCCGCTCGCCGCCACGATGCGCCGTTGCAGTTTCGTTCTCGGCTTCATGGCTCAGAAAAGACTTTGTTGATTCGCCGCGTTTGCGGCATTCGACGCAGGTTGGGATTTGCTCTTGTGCGTTATCTTCGCATAGGCTTCTTCGGTGGCTTTGCGAAGCGCCTGCTCGTGCGCCTCGCGCTGCTCCTCCTCGGTCAGAACGATCGTATGGTTCACGACGACGCGGCAATCGAGCGGCTTGCCTACGTCGATGTCGTCCTCATCGTAGTAATGCACGGCCAGCGAATAGATCTCCGCATCCGTGAAGCCGTTGCAGCCGCTCTGCTGGACATAGTTCAGAATAAAGGTGATGCAGTCGTCGAGGTTTTTATGCTCTTTGGCACAGGAGGCCGCGAAAAGCGCATCCGCGCCTGCACGCTGCTCCAGATATTCCCGGATCGTATCCCGGAAATGTTCGCTCGGTTTTGTCATAATGGTGTTGGTTTGGTTAGGGAATAAAAAGCCGGGAGGAGCGGTTATCCGCTCCTCCCGGTATCGACATTATTTATAACTGTTATGCCGCAAGCGATGCTGACGCTTCCGGCCACAGATCCGGGTCTAACGGCTCTCCTTCAGGCTCCGGAACATCCTCCACAGGGTTCTCCTGCGGGATGTCAGGATCCTCGGGAACCACCGGATCGAAGGCTTCCACCTCGGCGGCCAACTCCTGCGCCTTGCGCTGCTCCAAAGCGTGAAGCTGCTCTTCGAGTCTGGATTGCGTCTTCTCCAGGCGATCCAGATGCTCCGCGATCACACGCTCGCTCGCCTCCTTGTCCTGTTGCAGGGCGAACTGACGCAGCAGTTGAAGCTCGAACGTTTCATCCGTCTGCCGGAACTCTTCGATATGGTCCATGCAGTCGAAGATCACCGACCGCATCAGCATATTCATGCGATCCCCGTCCAGATGATCGAGAAAATCGCCGATCTGTTGCACATCCTGCAAGGCTTCGCGCTCCAAACCCAGTTTCTCGGCGTATCTCGACGGAAGCAGGCGTAGCAGCGAATAGCCGTACAGCCGGCTCTCGGAAGCCGCAAGAGCGGAGGAAGAAATCTCCGTTTCCCGAAGTACTCGTTTCAGGTCCGTCGTCATTTGCGTATAGCATGAGCGATGTGCCATAACGATGCGGCTCTCAAGCTCCTCGACAATGGGACGCGGAGCGATCGACGTATAGACCGTGACGCCCTCGTCGTCGGACGTCTCCTCGATCTGCTCCGGAACCTCCTCGTAGAACAGATCGACGTCCAGCATACCGATAAGGGCATATTTACGCACTCGGCCCGCGTCGATCTCCGCATCCAGCTTCTTCATATTCTCACGGTACTCCGAAACCTCGGATTCGTACTCCGCCAGAGCCTCTAAATACTCATCCCGGTCCTCGTAATCCGACTCTCGGGGAGCCTCGACGTCGGGAAGTACGGGAACGTCCGGCTCCCACATGCTGTAGGTATCGATGACCTCGACCGTATAACCTTGGGATGTGAGGCGTTCGAGAACGGCATCCGAATAGCGCCCCACCTCCACGGCAAGCAGCGTGCGAGGGTCGTTCCGCTGCATCCGGATCGCTTTCTCAACTAAAAATTCGTCGTTCTTGCGGATCATGCAGGACCGGTTTTCGCAGCCCGCACACCCTTCGGCAAGATCCGAAAAGAGAATGTTGTTGGCCGTATTCTCGGCACAGGTCGAGCACTCCGTCTTGTCGAATTTATAGGTGTTCAGCTTGGTCATGTAGCGGTCGTGAAGGTATTGGCCCACCTGACGGGGCGACGTATTCTTCCACGAGTTGTGAC